>VFQS010000714.1_pt1 | contig 34808 bp, 41 predicted proteins | sample 3512361 | NCBI WGS metagenome assembly VFQS01 (sample SAMN10412375, study PRJNA504923) | tailings metagenome | isolation source: Relicate 1 Philex TSF3 active mining | place: Philippines
TACTACCTGCAGAACTTCCACCACCAGACCGACGGCTACCTGAGCGACCACTCCGCGGCGCTCTACGACCTGCAGGTGGAGATCCTCTTCAGCGGCACGGCCGATGCCATGCGGCGTCGGGTGCTGAAGCCGCTGGTGCGGGGCCTGGCCGGATTCGCCGACCGGCCCGCCGCCGCCCTGCGGGTGCTGGATCTGGCCACCGGCACCGGCCGCACCCTGCGCCAGATCCGCGGCGCCCTGCCCCAGGCCCAGCTGATCGGGCTCGACCTCTCCAGCGCCTATCTGCGTCAGGCCAACCGCTGGCTGAGCCAGATGCCGGGGGAGCTGCCCCAGCTGCTGCAGGGCAACGCCGAGGAGCTGCCCTTCGCCAGCGGCAGCATGCAGGCCGTCACCTGCGTGTTCCTGCTGCACGAGCTGCCGCGGGAGGCGCGCCGCAGGGTGCTGGAGGAGGCGGCCAGGGTGCTGGAGCCCGGCGGCGTGCTCGTGCTCGCCGATTCGATCCAGCGGGCCGATTCGCCCGACCTGAACCTGCTGATGGAGAACTTCCGGCGGGCCTTCCACGAGCCCTACTACCGCGACTACATCAGCGACGACATCGAGGGCCATCTCGCCGAGGTGGGCCTGACGGCGGTTCAGGCCGACACCCACTTCTTCACCCGCGTCTGGACGGCCCGCAAGCCGGCCTGATCCGCCTCAGCGGGCCAGCAGCCAGGCGATCGCCGCCCCCAGGCCGCCCCAGCGAAGCGCAATCCAGAAGCGCTCCGAGCCCTGGCCCGGGGGCCTCAGGCTCGCCGGCAGGGGATCCAGCAGGCGCTGGGCCAGGGCAAGCCGCTGGGCCCGGCGCCGCTCATGGGCGGCCAGGGGCGGCGCCGCAAGCGGTCTGCGCCCCGCCAGGGTGAGCAGGGCCTCCAGGTGGTGCAGCAGGGCTGGACCATGGCGCGGCTGTTTCATGGCACCAGGATCGTGCCGCCGGGCCCCCACCGTCCAGGGGTCGGGCTGCCAGCCTGGTGGCCCGTCAGCCACGCAGCCATGCCCTCCAGCCCAACCCCAGAGAGCCGCGGCAGCTGGCCCGAGGGGGCCCGCGATCTTGCGGAGCAGCTGCAGCGCCGCCTGGCGATCGGCGAGCGCGACTGGCACGCCCTCAAGGCCCAGCGGCCGCGGCGGGCGGCCGAGCAGCTCGCCTCGGCCCTGGTGGTGCTGCTCGCCGCCGATTCCCCCAGCGCAGGCCGGGGCGGCGAGGCCCGCGATCAGGCCACGGCCCTGGTGGAGCATGCCCTCGGCTGGCTGAAAGCGGAGATCAGCGATCCAGGCTGCCCAAGCCACGGGCGCTGAGCCACAGCCGCGGGGCCGTGCGGCGCACGGCCAGCTGGAGCCGGTTGCCGCGGGGGCTCCAGCGCACGTCGTCGAAGCAGTGGCGGATCAGGAACAACCCGCGGCCGGAGGTGGCATCCTCGTGCTCCGGCAGGGCATGGCAGCGGGCGCGGTGGGGCAGTCCTGAGCCCTCGTCCTGCACCTGCCACACCACCCAGCGGGGGGTGATGATCCGGCGCACGCGCAGCAGCTTGGCCGGATCGCCGCCGTTGCCATGGCGCACGGCGTTCACGAGGGCCTCCTGCAGGCCGAGCTGGAGCTGGGTGAGCCGCTCAAGATCCTGAATCGGCTCCAGCAGCAGCTCCACCAGGGGAGCCAGCTGCAGGGTGGAGGGGGTGATGTAGTCGGCCCAGCGCAGTGTCATCCGCCCCTTCTCCCGCCGGGCTTGAACAGGACACCGCTCTCCGGCAGCCCGTCGTGCTTCAGCGTCAAAACGTGCTTCACGGCTGCGCTCGCTTCCATGGCCGGGCCCCACCAGCGACGATAGGCCGGGGTGGGTCAGCCCCCGGAGGCGATCCTGTCGGCGAGGGCCGGATGGCTGAGCAGGGCATCCATCAAGCGCACGCCCCGCAGCTGATTCACCAGCGGCATGTGGCCGTCGGGGGCCTCCAGGCTCCAGGTGAAGGCGGAGGGGTAGCGGGTCCAGATGCCCTCGCTCTTCCAGCCGAGCTTCGGCCAGAGGCGGTCCCACTGGCCGCCGCAGGCCTGCAGCAGCCGGCCCTGCACGGAGAAGCCGAAGCGCCCCTGGGAATAGCAGAGCCAGAGGCGATCGAGGCTTTCGAGGTCGAGGCCGGGCATGGGCGGCACCTCGCTGTAGTACACATAGCCGCGCTTCACGGCGGCCTGGCCGGCCAGCTGGCGCAGGTGCTCGGAGGTGAGCCGATCGGCCGCCTCGTACTCCTGCAGCATCAGGTGTCGCTGCAGCGGGCGGTAGTCGATCCCCGCACTGCTGGTCACGGCAAGCCAGCCATCGCCGTAGCGGCGCAGCAGCAGGTCGCGGCCTGCGGCGTCGGCATCCTCGAGCAGCCACTGGAGGAAGAGGCCGGGAGCCCAGTCGTCGCCGGTGGGATCGAGGCGGTCGAGCTGGTCGCCCAGCAGGGGCAGAAGCTCGGCGCGGCGCTGCTGCAGCTGGCGCAGCAAAGTGCGGCGCTGCCGGGGTGCCGAGGCCAGAAAACGCTCCAGGAGCTGGTCGGCCTGGAGGGTGCTGGAGACGGGTGGACCCGAGAGCATGGACGGGGAACGGGCGCGCGGCCAATCGGCGTGGGCCCACTATGTCAGGCGGGAGCGGTGGAGCGGGCGGGCCGCTGGCTGCCTGCCTAGGATCCGGTTTTCCGCGATCCCATGGGCGCCGCCATTCAGTTCTTCCAGGGAGTGGACGAGCCGGTCGTGCCCGACATCCGTCTCACACGCTCCCGCGATGGGCGCACCGGCCAGGCCACGTTCGTGTTTGAGGACCCGGATGCCCTGGCCCCGGAAAAGATGGGCGACATCACCGGCATGTTCATGCTCGATGAAGAGGGCCAGATGGTCACCCGCGACGTGAAGGCCCGCTTCGTGAACGGCAAGGCCAGCGCCCTTGAAGTCACCTACACCTGGAAGAGCCCGGCGGACTTCGAACGGTTCATGCGCTTCGCCCAGCGCTACGCCGAAAGCCACGATCTCGGCTTTTCCGGCCAGGGTGGCGGCGACGACAACCCGGCCGAGGCTGGCGAGGGGTGAGATTCGGCCAGTGGCTGGGATTGGTGGGCCTGGCGGCAGCCCTGCTGCTGCTCTGGAGCCTGCGCGATGTGGTGGTGCTGCTGTTCGCCGCCGTGGTGCTGGCCATGGCCCTCTGCACGCTGGTGGGAACGGTGCGGCAGCGGCTCGGCTGCGGCCGGCCGCTCGCCCTGGGCCTGAGCCTGCTCGGCATCCTGCTGCTGGCGGCGGTGGTGGCCACGGCGATCATCCCCCCGTTCATCGATCAGTTCGGTGAGCTGCTGCAGAAGCTGCCCCAGGCGGCCCGCCTGCTGGAGCAGCTTCTGCGCCAGGGCCTGGAGGCGGGCTCCCGCATGATCTACGGCAACCGCGAGGGCGGCCTGGCCTGGCTGCAGCAGGGGATCGGCAGCATCGGTGAGGGCGGCGGCTCCATCGCCGGCAGCCTGGGCGGCGGCCTGGGCGGAAGCCTGGGCGGCGGTCTGATGCGCCTGCTGGGCGTGGCGGGAAATCTCGGCGCGGGCCTGTTGCAGACCCTCTTCGTGGTGGCGGTGGCCGTGATGGTGGCCGCCCAGCCCGAGGGCTACCGCGAAACCCTGCTGCAGCTGGTGCCCTCCTTCTACCGGCGGCGCGCCCGCGCGGTGCTGCTGGCCTGCGGCGAGGCCCTCAGTGCCTGGATGGTGGGGGTGCTGATCAGCTCGCTCTGCGTGGGGGCGCTGGCAGCGATCGGCCTCTCGCTGCTGGGCGTGAAGCTGGTGGCGGCCAATGCGGTGCTGGCGGGCCTGCTCAACGTGATCCCCAACGTGGGCCCCACCCTGAGCACCGTGTTCCCGATGTCTGTGGCGCTGCTCGACAGCCCCTGGAAATCCCTGGCGGTGCTGGTGCTCTACGTGCTGGTGCAGAACCTGGAGAGCTACGTGATCACCCCCTCAGTGATGCACCACCAGCTGCGCCTGCTGCCGGGGCTCACCCTCTGCGCCCAGCTGATCTTCGCCGTGCTGTTCGGCCCGCTCGGGCTGCTGCTGGCGCTGCCGCTGGCGGTGTGCCTGCAGGTGATCACCCGGGAGGTGCTGATCCACGACGTGCTCGACCGCTGGAAGCGGCCGGCCCGGCTGCAATGAACGGCCGTTCCCTGCTCGGTGGCCTGGCCCTGGTGGTGATCGGGCTGCTCGCCTGGGAGCTGCGCTGGGTGCTGCTGGTGCTGTTCGGGGCGGTGGTGCTGGCGGTGGCCCTCGACGTGCCCACCACGGCCCTGCGCCGCCTGCTGCCGCTGAACCGCCCCACGGCCCTGCTGCTGGTGCTGCTGCTGATGCTGGGGCTGGGGGGCTGGATGGCCACCCTGCTGCTGCCGGAGCTGGTGGAGCAGGCCAACCAGCTGATGCGGCTGGTGCCGGTGCTGAGCCAGCGGCTGGCCGATCTGGTGGGCAGCGTGCCCTCGCTGGAAACCCTGGAGCGGGAGCTCGACAAGGGCCTGCTCTGGGAGCGGCTGCAGCCCCTCGGCAGCCAGGTGCTCGGCATGGCCGGCGGGGCCGCGAACACCGGCATCCAGCTGCTGCTGATGGTGCTGCTGGCGATCCTGCTGGCCCTCGATCCCCGCAGCCACCAGCGCCTGGTGGTGGCCGCCACGCCAAGCTTCTACCGCGAGCGGATGCGCGTGCTGCTGCGCGACTGCCGCGAAGCCCTCGGCGGCTGGCTGGCCGGCATGACCCTCTCGGCGGTGGTGGTGTTCCTCACCACCTGGGCCGGGCTGGGCCTGCTGCGGGTGCCGCTGGCCCTGCTCAGCGCGCTGGTGTGCGGGCTGCTCACCTTTGTGCCCACGATCGGCCCCACCGCCGCCACGGCCCTGCCGGTGGCCGTGGCCCTGCTCTATTCACCCGCCCTGGCCCTGCAGGTGCTGGTGCTGCGGCTGGTGCTGCAGAACGCCGAAGCCTTCCTGCTCACCCCGCTGCTGCTCAGCCAGACGGTGAACCTGCTGCCCACGGTGGCGCTGATGGCCCAGCTCTGCCTCGGCGCCCTGCTGGGCCTGCCGGGGCTGCTGCTGGCGCTGCCCCTGGTGGTGGTGCTGCAGGTGCTGGGGGAGGAGGTGCTGGTGCGCGATGTGATGGACCGCTGGACCGGTCAGCGGTAGCGGCGCCAGAGCGAGGGCTGCAGCAGCAGCACCAGCACCGCCAGGCTGTGGCTGCGGATCGCCACCACCAGGCTGGTGACGGTGAAGTGATCGAGCAGGAGCAGGATCTCGGTGCGCAGATCCAGCAGCGCCAGGATCAGCAACAGCAGCGGCACCCAGGGTCTTGAGACGCGGCGACGATCCGGGGCAACCGTGGCGGGAACCGTGGCCGGTTCGCCGGTGCCGTGCTGGGAGAGGGTCAATGCAGCCTGAGCGGAGGATCAGCGGCGCGAGAGCACCGGCAGGAGGGTGGGGGCAAGGCCGATGCTCGACCAGCTGCCCACGGCGATGCCGATGGTGAGGGCCACGGCGAACCAGGTGAGGGTGCTGCCGCCGAAGAACATCAGGGCCACCAGGGGGAGCAGGGTGGTGAAGGAGGTGTAAAGGGAGCGGGTGAGGGTGGCATCCACGGCCACGTCCACCTGCTCGCTCATGGGCAGGTCGGCCAGGGTGCGGCGCTGCTCGCGGATGCGGTCGTAGACCACCACCGTGTCGGTGACGGAGTAGCCGGCCACGGTGATCAGGGCCACGGCGAAGAGGGAATCCACCTCCACGCCGCGCAGCAGACCCAGCCAGGCGAAGGCGCCGCAGGTGATCAGCACGTCGTGGGCCAGGCAGAGCAGGGCCAGGAAGGCGAACACACCGCTGTAGGTGAAGGTGATGTAGGCCGCGATGGCGGCGAAGCTCACCAGCAGCGAGATCACACTGGTGCGCAGCACCCGCGAACCGAGGGTGGGCCCGATCGTGTCGACGCTGGCCTCGGGGCGGCCCTCGGCGCCGCGCTTGAGGGGGCCCACCTGGGCATCGGCATCCAGGCCGCGCACGACGGCCTCGGTCTGGTCGGGGGCGAGGGCCGGGAGCCGCAGGGTGAGGCGGCGGCCGCCATCGAGCACCTGCACGGAGGCGCTGCTGAGGCTGGGGGGGGTGCCGCCGCCGGCCTCAGCCGGGATGCGCAGGGCGGCCACCCGCCCCTGCAGCTCGGGGGCGCCGAGAGAGCCGCAGCCATCGGCGCAGGCGCGCTCCAGCTGGATTTGGGTGCCCCCGGTGAAATCGAGGCCCGGGCGCAGGGGCGAGCCGATCGTGGGGTTGCTCCAGCAGAGCGCCAGCCCCAGCAGGCTCAGCAGGCAGGCCACGAGCGAGCCGATCCAGGCCAGACGGCGGTGGTCGTTGATCCGGAAGCGCGGCACCGGCCTCACCTGGGGAGCAGGCACAGGCTGGGGCTGGGGCTGGGCCGGGGGCTGGGAACTGAAGACCATGGGGGGAGCGTCAGGCCGGGGCACCCGGCAGCTGGCGGGCGGGCAGGAAGTAGGTGGGCCGGCGCAGGGCCGGGTAGGTCATCAGCAGCCGCAGCAGGGTGCGGGTGCAGGTGAGGGCGGTGAAGAGGCTCAGCAGCAGGCCGATCGCCAGGGTGACGGCGAAGCCCTTCACCAGGCCGGTGCCGAGGAAGAACAGGGCGGCGCAGCTGATCAGACCGGTGACGTGGCCATCGAAGATCGAGGAAAAGGCCAGAGAAAAGCCTGTGTCGATCGAGCGGATCAGGGTGTTGCCGGCGCGCAGCTCCTCCTTGATGCGCTCGAAGATGAGCACGTTGGCATCCACGGCCATGCCCACCGAGAGGATGAAGCCGGCGATGCCGGGCAGCGAGAGGGTGACCGGGATCAGGGCGTAGACCGCCAGGTTGAAGAGGGCGTAGAGCGCCAGGGCCAGCACCGCCACCAGACCGGCCAGGCGATACACCAGCACCATGAACACCGCCACCAGGGCCAGGCCGGCCAGGCCCGCCACCAGGCTGCTGCGGATGTTCTCGGAGCCCAGGGAGGGGCCCACGGTGCGCTGCTCCACCAGCTTCACCGGCAGGGGCAGGGAGCCGCCGCGCAGCTGCACCTCGAGATCGCGGGCCTCCTCGGCGCTGAAGTTGCCGGTGATCGAGGCGCCGCCTCCGGTGATGCCGGCGGTGCGGAACTCGGGGCCCACGGTGGCCTCACTGATCGAGCGGCCATCGAGCACGATGCCGAGCACCCGGCCGGTGCCGGCGATCGACTGGGTGAGGTTGGCGAACTTCTCGCCCCCCTCGCGGCTGAAGTTGAGCAGCACCTCCCAGCTGTTGCCGGTGGAGCGCTGCTGGCGGCCTGCGCTGGTGAGGTCGCGGCCGGTGAGCTGGGTGGGGCCATAGAGGGCCAGGATGCGCCGGTTGGCCTCGGCGGCGAGCAGCTCCAGCTGCTCCTCCTCACCGCTGCCGGCGGGACTCTGCAGGCCCAGGGCCTCGAACGCCTTGCGGCGATCGGCTGCGTCGATCTCCAGCTCCGGCTTGCTGGTGGTGGAAGCGGAAGATTCGGTGGAGGTGGGCCTGGCGCGGCGGCGCAGCAGCACCGCATCGAGCTGGCGCTTCAGCTGGAGTAGGCCCTGCATCTCTTTCTCGGTGCCGGGACGCTGGGCGCGGAACTCGAGCAGGGCGGTGGTGCCGAGCACCCGGGCGGCCCGGGCGGGGTCCTGCTCACCGGGAAGCTGGAGCACCAGCTGGTCGTCGCCCACGGTCTGGAGGGTGGATTCGGCCACCCCTAGGCCGTTGATGCGGCGCTCGAGCACATCGCGCACGGCCTCAAGCTGCTCGGGATCCACGCGGCGCACGGCGCCGGCGGGCATCACCTGCAGGGTGAGCTGGCTGCCGCCCCGCAGATCCAGGCCGAGCTGAAGGCCATAGGTGGCCAGCAGGGCAGCGGAGGCGATCGCCAGGGCCAGGATCAGGGCGAACCACCCCTGTTGGCGTGCCATATCAGAGGGTGCCGGCCTTGAGGGCCTTGGCCGCCTCCACGATCTGGTGCGGCTGGATGATCGTGAGGTTCTCGAGGTTGCCGTTGTAGGGGGTGGGGATGTCCTGCGACGACAGGCGCACGGGCCGGGCATCGAGGTCGTCGAAGCACTCCTCGGTGATCAGGGCGATCAGCTCGGCGCCGATGCCGCCGGTCTTCATGCACTCCTCCACGATCAGCACCTTGTGGGTCTTGCGGATCGAGGCCCGGATGGTGTCCATGTCGAAGGGCTTGAGGCTGATCAGATCGATCAGCTCCACATCCACGCCGTCGGCCTCGAGCTGCTGCACGGCCTTGAGGCAGTGGTGGCGCATGCGCGAGTAGGTGAGCACCGTGACATCGGCGCCCGGGCGCACGATCTCGGCCCGGTCGAGGGCGCAGACGTAGTCGCCCTCGGGGATGTCTTCGGAGAGGTTGTAGAGCAGCACGTGCTCGAAGAAGAGCACGGGGTTGTTGTCGCGGATGGCGGCCTTCATCAGGCCCTTGGCATTGGTGGGGGTGCTCACCGCCACGATCTTGATGCCGGGCACGGCGTGGAAGTAGGCCTCGAGCCGCTGGCTGTGCTCAGCCCCCAGCTGTCGGCCCACACCGCCGGGGCCACGCACCACGGCTGGGATGGTGTAGTTGCCGCCGCTGGTGTAGCGCAGCATCCCCATGTTGTTGGAGATCTGGTTGAAGGCGAGCAGCAGGAAGCCCATGTTCATGCCCTCCACGATCGGCCGCAGACCGGTCATGGCGGCGCCCACGGCCATGCCCGTGAAGCTGTTCTCGGCGATCGGGGTGTCGAGCACCCGCAGTTCGCCGTATTTCTCGAAGAGGTCCTTGGTGACCTTGTAGGAGCCGCCGTAGTGGCCCACGTCCTCGCCCATCACGCAGACGTGGGGATCGCGGGCCATCTCCTCGTCGATGGCTTCACGCAGGGCGTTGAACAGAAGGGTTTCAGCCACGGCTCGGCTTCGCTGCGACGGCGGTTGGGGCCCGGGGACCGGGGTGGCGCCAACCTATCTCAGCCGCCGGCCGCAAAGGTGCTGAGGATGAGCACCGAGAGCAGCATCCCGGGGAGCAGCAGCGCCGCCAGCAGGCCGAGGTCGTGCAGGGTCATGGCCGGGGCGGCGCGAATCCTGGGCCAGGCTAGGCAGGGGAACGGTCGGATGCCGGCAGAAGACTGCGCACCAACACCAGCAGCAGGCCCACGCCGATGAAGGCGAAGCTGAAGGTGGCCAGAAAGCACATGCCCACCACCAGCGTCTTCACGGCGGTGGCGATGCTCTGGGCCACGCGCGCCTCGTAGTGGGGCGGGTGGGCCAGGTAGTACTGCACCACACGGCTGCTCATCCCCCAGCAGAGCCAGGCGAGCAGGCCGCTGGTGAGCGCCCCGGACAGGAAGCTCAGTGGGCCCTTGCGGGGTGTGGCGGCGGCGGCGGTGGCGGGCTGCTCGGTGGGGCTGCTCATGGGCGCGGGACCGCGGCGGCGGCCTCCAGGCTGACACCCCGATCGGTGGCGCGGCAGCACCAGGCCTCGAATCCGGCGGCCGCGAGCTCGGGCGCCAGCTGGGCGTGGGCCTGGCCGGCGGCGGTGGCATCGGCGAACAGGGCGAACAGACTGGGGCCGGAGCCGCTCATCGCCACCGCCAGGGCCCCGGGAGCCCGGCGCAGCAGCGCCAGCCCCGCGGCCACGCTGGCCACCTCGGGCTCCACCACCGCCTGGAGATCGTTGCGCAGGGGCGGCAGGGGGCCGGCGCCGGCGAGGGCCGCCAGCAGGGGCCCCTGGCGCAGGGCCTGGCGCCGCTGCTCGAAGGCCTCCTCACCGCTGAGGTAGGTGGCGCCGCGGCGCTCGCGGCAGAGGCCGTAGGCCCAGGGGGTGGAGACGCTGGCCTGGGGATGCTTGATCAGCAGCACCGCCGGCAGGGGCGCAGCGCCGCTGGGCACCGGCTCCAGCCGCTCTCCGCGGCCGAAGCAGAGGCGGGTGCCGCCGGCCAGGCAGTAGGGCACATCGGAGCCGAGCCGGCAGGCGAGGGTGTGCAGCACCGCCGGCCCCACCGCCAGGCCCCAGAGGGCATCGAGGCCCACCAGGGCCGCGGCCGCGTCGCTGGAGCCGCCGGCCAGGCCGGCGCCGATGGGAATGCGCTTCTCCAGATCGATCTCCGCCCCGAGCTCGGGCAGCCCCACGTGGGCGCGCAGCAGCTCGGCGGCGCGCACGATCAGGTTGTTGCCGTCGGTGGGCAGATCGGCCCCCGGGCAGCGCAGCCGGATCTGGCCGTCGGCGGTGGAGCGCAGGTGAAGGGTGTCGGCCAGGTCGAGGGTCTGCATCACCATCGCCAGCTCGTGGAAGCCATCCGGCCGCAGCCCGAGCACCTCGAGGTGGAGGTTGATCTTGGCGGGGGCGTGAACGATCCGATCAGGCATGGGCGGGCGGGCTGGAGAGGGTGACATCGGCGCTGCCGGCCTGATTCAACCCGGCCGCCAGGGCGATCCACTGCGCGGGGGCGAGGTCCTGGGGGCGCTGGGCCAGGTCGACGCCGGCGGCGGCGGCCAGGGGGGCCAGCTCCCCGGCGGGCAGCAGGCTGGCCAGGGTGTTGCGCAGCATTTTGCGCCGGGAGCCATAGGCACAGCGCAGCAGCCGCTCCACCCCGCGGGCCAGGGCCGGCTCGGGCCACTGCTCCGGCGGCAGGGGCTCGATGCAGATCACCTCGGAATGCACCTTCGGCGGCGGTGTGAAGCAGCGCGGCGGCACGGGGCACACCGGGGTGCAGCGGGCCAGCAGCTGCATGCGCACGCTGAGGGCGCCGCAGGGGCCGCTGCCGGGGCGGGCCCGGATGCGCTCGCCCACCTCCTGCTGCACCAGCAGCACCAGGCGCCGGAACGGGGGATTGCGGGGGGCATCGAGCCGGCCCACCAGCAACTCGAGCAGCGGACCGGTGATGTTGTAGGGGATGTTGGCCACCACCTTGTCGGCCGGGGGCAGGGGCACGGCCAGCACATCGCCCTCCAGCAGCGCGAAGCGGGGATCGGCACCGAAACGGTCCCGCAGCCCGGCCACCAGATCGCGGTCGAGCTCCACCGCCGCCACCGCCCCGGCCGGGGAGGCCAGCAGCCGCTCGGTGAGCGCACCGCGGCCGGGGCCCACCTCGAGCAGCTGCTCGCCGGGCTCCACCGCGGCGGCCGCGAGGATGCGATCGAGCACCGTGGCATCGCTGAGCCAGTGCTGGCCGAAGCGTTTGCGGGCCCGATGGCCGCTGAAGGTCATGGCAGGGGCATGGCTCCCACCAGCTTGCTGGGCCGCCGGCCCGGACAAGCCAGCCCGCCGTGCCTACACAGGAAAGGACTGCTCCGCGCCAAGGCCATGCCGATCGCCTCCGCCGCCGCTGAAGGCACCGACCGCACCATTCCGCCGCGCCTGCGCTGGCGGCTGCATCCGGGCCGGACCCTGCTGCTGGCGGCCGTGCTGCTGGGGGGGCCCGCCTGCGCGGGCAGCGTGACAGCCGATTCCGTGTGGGATCAGAACGACGCCCGCCAGCGGGCGATGCAGCAGGTGCCGGCGGGCAGCAGTGTGACCGGCACGCGCTGCCAGACGATCAGCGTGGGCATGGGCAACGACCGCTACCGCTGCACGGTGGAGTATCAGCGGGGGGCGGAGGCGGCCCAGCCCGCGCCGCCGGCCCCAGCCGCGGCGCCCACAGCCATGCCCTGATCCCCCATCAGCTGAAGCGCAGCCAGCGCACCGGCCGGCGATCGGGGGGCAGGGGCACCAGGGCCGCCACCTGCTCCACCGGGGTATCGCCCCAGCCGGGATGGGCCAGCAGCCAGCAGGCCCAGGCCCGGCCCAGCCGCTGCCGCTTGGCGCCGCGCAGGGAGGCCACCCCATCGCCATCGCGGCTGCCGCTTCTCCGGCCCTTCACCTCCACCAGCAGAAGCCTGCCGGGCTTGGCCAGCACGAGATCCAGCTCTCCCCAGCGGCAGCGCCAGTTGCGGCTCACCAGGGTCCAGCCGCTGCCCTCCAGCAGGCGCAGGGCACGTTGCTCGGCCCAGCGCCCCAGGCGCTGGTGCTGCGTGGCGGGCATGGGCGGCTCCGGCGGCGGGACACCGGCAGGAACCGGGCCCACGGAGATCCTTCCCGCGGCGGACCAGAGCACAACCCCATGGGGTTCACAGCGGCCCAGGGGGCACCGGCAGGAACCGCCGGATCTGCATCTTTTCAGCTGCCAATACCCGAAAGGGCCCACCAGGCACTAGGCTCTGTAGGAATCCTTTACAAACAGATTCTCGGGATGTTCACGCTCGCCAAGGCCACGCAGATCTTTCCCGAGACCCTGGCGGCTGATGCCGTTCCGGCGATCACCGCCCGCTTCCGCCTGCTGAATGCTGAGGATCAGCTGGCCCTGATCTGGTACGCCTACCTCGAGATGGGCTCCACCATCACCGTCGCGGCTCCCGGGGCCGCCCGGATGCAGTTCGCGGAACCGGTGCTGGCCCAGATCAAGGCCATGGATTTCGCCGGCCAGAGCCAGGTGATGTGCGATCTGGCCAACAGCAGCGACACGCCCATCGGCCGCACCTATGCGAGCTGGTCGGTGAACATCAAGCTCGGCTTCTGGTACCAGCTGGGCCAGTGGATGTCGGCCGGGCTGGTGGCGCCGATCCCCGAGGGCTACCAGCTCTCCGCCAACGCCTCGGCGGTGCTGAGCTCCCTGCGCGGGGTGGAGCAGGGCCAGCAGATCACTCTGTTGCGCAACTTCGTGTGCGACATGGGCTACGACCCCGCCCGGGGCGAGGGCCAGCGGGTGATGGAGCCCGTGGTGGCGCCAACGCCGGAGGAAAACCGCAAGAAGGTGTTCATCGAAGGGGTGATCAACCCCACGATCAACGCCTACATGGACCTGCTCAACGCCAACGACTTCGATGCCCTGATCCAGCTGTTCCTGCCCGATGGGGCCCTCCAGCCGCCATTCCAGAAACCGATCGTGGGCACCGAGGCGATCCTGCGCTTCTTCCGGGAGGACTGCCAGAACCTCAGGCTCCTGCCCGAGCGCGGCTACAGCGAGCCGGCCGAGGGGGGCTTCAACCAGATCAAGGTCACCGGCAAGGTGCAGACCCCCTGGTTCGGGGCGGGCGTGGGCATGAACGTGGCCTGGCGCTTCCTGCTCAACCCGGAGGGCAAGATCTACTTCGTGGCGATCGATCTGCTGGCCTCGCCGGCCGAGCTGCTGCGCTTCGCCCGTTGAACGATCCGGTGCGCCGCGGCCTCGCGCTCGCGGCGCTGATCCTGCTGGGCTGGGTGCTGAGCCTGGCCCTGCTGCTGCCGGCCGACCCCCTCGCCCTGGCACCGCCGCTGCTGCTGCTGGCGGTGCTGGTGCGCACGCTGCTGCACACCGGCCTCTTCATCGTGGCCCACGACGCCATGCACGGGCTGCTGCTGCCTGGCGCCGCCACCGCGAACCGCCGGCTCGGGGCCGCCGCGCTGCTGCTCTACGCGGCGCTTCCCTACGGCCGCTGCCGGCGCAACCACGCCCTGCACCACGGCAGCCCCGCCACCCCCCTCGACCCCGATCACCACGGCGGCCGCTCCAGTTCAGCGCCGGCCTGGTACGCCCGCTTCATGGCGGGCTACCTCAGCGCCGGGCAGCTCACGGCCCTGGTGGGCGGCTGGGGGCTGCTGAGCCTCGCCCTGCTGCCGATCAACCCCTGGGCCGGGGTGAATGTGCTGTTGTTCTGCACCCTGCCGCTGCTGCTGAGCTCGCTGCAGCTGTTCGTGGTGGGCACCTACCTGCCCCATCGGGGCGGCGGTCGCCGAGGGCCAGGGGAGCCGCACGAGCCGATCAGCCTCGATCTGCCGGTGTGGCTCTCGCTGCTGAGCTGCTACCACTTCGGGTACCACCGCGAGCACCACGCCTTCCCCGAGCGGGCCTGGCACGAGCTGCCGGCCGTTCGCGGCCGCAGGACGGGCGCGATAGCTTGAGCCCGGTGGCACATCGCCGCGTCATCCGGGAGTTGGAACCATGGGCGAGAGCGGCGCAACCACCGTGGCGGTGTGGTCGGTGGAGGAGCAGTCGGTGGCGCAGCAGGCCTTCGCCAGCGCCCAGCAGCGCGCGATCGAGGGCCTGGTCCACGCGGTGCGGTTGCAGGCCGGGGGGCTCGACTCGGTGGAGTCGCTCTGGCAGCTGCACGATTTCCTGAGCATCCAGCGCCACGCCATGGAGGGCCGCTTCGACTTCCGCCTCGACGGGATCCTCTTCGTGTTCGCCGGCCTGGTGAAGGACGGCCTGCTGGCAATCGACGAGCTGGCCGGCCTTGAAGCCGACAAGCTGGCCAAGATCCGGGCGATGGCTCAGTTCTGATCCTGGGGGTGGGGCGTGGCCCCTAGCCTGGGTGCATTGAACGCTCCTGCCATGGCTCCTCGGCTGCCGGCTCTCCTGCAACGCCCCCTGCGCAGCCTCGTCGCCTGCGCGCTGATGCTGGTGGCCCTGTGCGCCCCGGCGGCACCGGCCCGGGCGGCGATGGATTACGCCAAGCAGGTGCTGATCGGCGCCGATTTCCACGATGCCGACCTGCGCGGCGTGACCTTCAACCTCACCAACCTGCGCGAGGCCGACTTCTCGGGGGCCGATCTGCGCGGCGCCAGCCTGTTCGGCGCCAAGCTCCAGGATGCCGACCTGAGCCGCGCCGACCTGAGCGAGGCCACCCTGGATTCGGCCGTGCTGGAGGGCACCGATCTCAGCGGCGCGATCCTGGAGGACGCCTTCGCCTTCAACACCAAGTTCCGCGACGTGCGGATCGAGGGCGCCGATTTCACCAACGTGCCCCTGCGCGGCGATGCCCTCAAGGCCCTCTGCGCCGCCGCCAGTGGCACCAACCCGGTCACCGGCCGGGTCACCCGTGACACACTCGGCTGCGGCTGAGCCCCACCGATGAGTTTCGACGCCCGCAGCCGTGAACGCCTGGAGGCCCTGGGGCGCACCCTGCCCCAGCCCCTGCCGGCGCCGGAGCCGAAGGCCAAGGGTCAGGATCCGGCGGCGCCGCGCCATGCGGTGGAAACCGAGCGCGATCCGGAGCAGCTGTTCCGGGAGCTGATGGGCGCCAGCCGCGATGGCACGGTGCCGCCCCACCTGCTCGATCGGTTGCGGCAGCTGGAACAGGCCCGAGCTCCGCAGGGCAAGGCGCAGCAGGCCCGGGCTCCGCAGCCGGGCAGCCTCACCCAGCCGCCGGCGGGCGCAGCCGCTTCCCCGGCCAGCGCCCCAGCGGCGCCCCGGCCCCAGCGCAACCAGCTGCGCCGGGCTGGAATCCGCGCCGCCACCGATGCCGACGCGGCGCTCTACACCGAGTTTCAGCAGCTGCTGCTCGAAGACGACGACGAGGTGATCTGAGCCTCGAAGCGACCGATGTGCTCGGCGCTGTGGCAGCCGGCTCCGAGGGCCCGATGGATCGCCGTGTAGTGGAGCGGCTGCGGCAGCCGCCACGAGGGTCCGTACAGGCCCTCCAGAAGATGCTCGGGTTCGCGGGGCAGCAGGCAGGGGAGGCCACCGATCGTGGCCCGCTGCACGGGCAGCACCCGCTCGCGCTCGGTGCTCCAGATGCGGCTGCCCCAGAAGGTGATCCGCTCGCCCTGGAGGGTGGCGATGAAGAGATCGAACCAGCAGCCGCGATGCTCCACATGGCGATGGAAGCGATAATCGCCGCAGGTGGTGCTGCCGAGCAGCCGCAGCCGCTGCTCCAGCTTCGCCACGGCCTGCTCCGGTGACTCCTGCTCCGCCAGGGGTACGACGGCCACCGCGTCGATGTCATCGTCGTGGGGAAGAAGGCTGCCGTGGCGCACCAGGCCCAGAAGGGTGCCGAAGCTGTGGAAGCAGGGAATGCCTGCCGCCTGCCAGTCCAGCAGGGCCTCGGTGATGCAGGCCATGGTGTGCTGCATGTCGGCTGGCGTCCAGAAGCGGAAGGTGCGGCGTGGACCATGACGCGTGAATTCGAGCTGCAGCGGCGCCAGCCAGTGCTGGTTGATGCGCTCCAGAAGGAGCTCCACCAGGGGCATGCCGTAGCGGTGGGCCAGCACCATCAGCAGTTCATTGGGGCGCTCACCGGCAACACCCCGGGTGAGCATCCGTGCCAGCAGGGAGACATCGCGCCCCAGGCCCTGCCGCAGCTGCATGGGGGTGCCCGCCTGGCTCCCATCCCAGAGAGGCCCGGCGGCGAATGTGTGCAGCAGGGGCGCGCCCTCCTGCTGCAGGCCTGCGGCCTGCACCTCGGGCACCGCCGCGGGCGCAGCGCCGGACAGCTCGGCCGCCAGCCAGTGCTCGAGCGGGGTTTCCACCGCACTCCAGTCCAGCAGGGCCAGCAGGTGTTCGCGCTCCGCGGCGATCAGCACAAGGCGGATCGAACCAGGCGGCAGGAGATCCGGCATCAGGACGCGAAAGCCGAGCGGCGGTGCATGGGCAGGCAGCCCGAAGCTGTCGTTCACGTCGGGGCGCTCCACCGCAAGGGGTTCCCAGGGGAGCGGGCCAGCGCTGCTGCGCAGCTCCAGGGTGGGCCGGATCAGCCCCCCATCAGGGCTGATCCCGAACGCCCAGCCCTCCACGCGCAGGTTGCCCGGGGCGGCCAGGCCCTGCGGCACGGGCGCATCCAGGTGAGCCCGCAGGAGCAGCTCCGGTCGGCGATCCTCCAGGGCACCACCACGGCGAACCATGACCAGGGCGGCTCGCGGCAGGCATGGCGGCGGCAGGCTCATGGCAGGAAGCCCAGGCGGTGCAGGCCCGGCTGATCAGGCCACCGGGATTCCGGAATGGTGCGCCAGATCCCCACCGTGGCCCTCGCCAGGATCCGTGGCCGCCAGCCGCCTGCGGCCGCCGGCTCGAGATAGCCGCTGCCCACCCAGGGCTGCAGCGTGGAGGTGTGGCAACTGCTCAGGTGGAGCTGGGGCCCCCGGCCACGGCGATGGGAGATCTGAATCCGACCATCGCCCCGGTTGAAGGCCCGGCGCTGCTCCAGGCTCTCCAGGGCCCAGCAGCCCAGAGCAGCCTCCTCCACCCGGGCGTCCCAGGCCGCGAGCGGCAGCCCGGCCAGGGGCTCCACCCCATCGGGCACCAGGTTGCGGCGGGCGCTGGCCAGCCGCTCCTGCCGATCGGGCAGGCCCTCCTGCCAGCGGGGCCTGAGCTCCTCGATGCGGGCCAGCAACAGCCGCCGGGTGGCTGCTCCCCCTCCATAGAGGCTGGCGATGTCCATCAGGCCCAGGTCCACCCCCGGGCGACGCATCCGGGCACAGAGGCGGGCGAGAGCCTCCACGTAGCAGGCCTGGGCACTGTCTGGAAGGTTGTTGATCGTGGCCAGCACGCCGGAGCAGTGGCTCAGGCGTATCTCCACCCCAGGCGCGTGCAGGGCGCTGAGCCGCCGGCCATAACGGCGCAGGTGGGCCAGCCAGAACACCTCGGCCCAGTCGGGCCAGGGGGCCGAGGCCTGGCGCCAGCCCTTGTAGCCACCGAAGGGAACGCTGAAGCGGATCGGCAGCCCGGCTTGAACGGCGAAGGCGAGCTTGCTGCGCAGATCCAGCGCCGAGGCCGGATCCAGGGCACTGCGGCGCCAGGGGCGGGCCGCGGCGAGCTGCAGGAGCCGCTCGACCCGTGCCTCCTCAGCGGGGCCGAGGCGGAATGCATCAGCCATCGGCGGGAGCGGGCTGCAGCGGCGACTCCCGCCAGTGGATGCGCGCTCCGGGAAAGCGGAGCAGGAAGGGATCGGGCTGCAGCGGCAGGTGGGCACGGATGCGCCGGTAGGCCTCGCCGATGGCCTCGAGGCGCTCCAGCAGGTGCGGATAGCGCAGCTCCAGCCCAGGATCCAGCCCGTTGGCATGGCTGCGCAGGGTGGTGAAGTAAGGCAGGGGATCGTCGTGCCGGAACCGCTGCAGGCTGGCCTGGGGATGGACCAGGCGGTAGGCCAGCTTGCGGCCGCCGAAACGGAACCAGCGCACGATCAGGCCCAGGGAAGCCCGCGCGGGGTGGATGCCGAACCGCTCGGGCAGCAGCGAAAAGCTCTCGGGCGACCAGCGCACGAAGGGCAGGGTGCGCTGGTGCGCCAGCAGGCTGATCGGATCGTCCTCCGGAACGGTGGTGTGCAGCAGGGAACTGAAGTCGACATCGCGCATCGGCAGATCGTGCCAGCTCTCCAACGGGGCGGTGTGGAGCCTGTGGGCCAGCCAGTCGAGCCGGCGGCGGTCGCCATGGGAGGGATCCAGATCCGGGTGCAGCACCAGCACGTTCTTGCTGGTGGCATCACGGAACGGCAGCACGGCCCAGTGGCGCCAGTCGTGCTGGAGCGCCCGCAGCTCCAGGCGCAGCTCCGGCGACGGCTCCGCCAGATCGAGGCTGCGGCTGAGTAGCCGCAGCAGGCCCGCCAGCTTGCGGGCCAGGGGGTAGGGGTGGAGGCCGGCGGGGCCCTGCCAGCCATCGAGGTGCCGTTGCAGCCGCTGCAGGCGCTGGCGGCTGCGCGCCAGGAGCAACCGGATCACGGCATCCGCGCTGCCGCAGCCACCGGGGTCCTGCTGCAGCAGGCGCACCAGGTCGTAGAGGCGGATGCCGCGGCAGCGCTCCAGCCAGAGGTAGCTCCCGCTGCAGCCCAGCAGCCTGGGGACCAGGGGATCCGGTCGGCCGAAGGCATCCACGCCGGCCTCGCGGGCCAGGTGCTCCAGGGCCGCCAGCTCCTGCTGAGCACGCCAAGGACTCAGGCAGTCCTTGCGGAACGAACCGGCTGCGGCGACGCCGTTGCCAGACCAGTCACGTTCATCCTTGCTGAGGTCGCGACGGAAGAACTGGAGATCGGCCTCGCGCAGGCGCAGGTGGGAACCGGGCGGGCTGACGTTGACGATGGGTGAATCGCAGAAAAACGGGAGCTGAAGCTAGGCAGGGGGAGCTGAGGCGCTGCTGGCTCAGCAACCCGCCGCAACAAGGGCGGCGCATGCCTGCCTCCAGGCATCCACCGTGTCGATATCGAACGGCAAGGCGCCCTCCAGCAGCAGCGCCTCAGGCCGCAATGCCTCGGGCCCCAATGGCGACGGGCTCCGCAGCAGAGCCGCAAGGAGCTGCCACTGGCTCCAGCTGCCGTGGCATGGGTCCTGCAGGGCGGGGATCAGGCGGGCGGGCCAGGCCACGGCGGGCAGCATCCGCCAGGGCCAGCCCGCGCCCGGCCCCAGCGCTGCCACACGGCCATCGGTACCCAGCCGCACGCCCACCTCCAGCGGCTCCTCAGGCGGCGCAGCCGCAAGGCTGAGCAGAGGCACGCCCGGGCAGGGCCGGGCCAGCAGGCGGGCCAGCATGGCGCTGGGGTAGTGGGTGTCGGCATGGAGCACCCAGGAGCTCTCCGGGGGGTGGGGCGCCACCGCTGTGGCCAGGCTGTGCAGCACACCGCGGGACAAGCCGCTGAGGCACACCAGGTTGAGCCGCCGATCCAGGCGTTCCAGCAGGGGGGCCAGGTGAGGCGCCGCCGCCGCAGCCACCACGGTGATCCGCTCCGGGGGATGGTGCTGGCGCTCCAGCAGATCCCTGAGCAGCAGCTCCAGCAGCCCCTGGCCGGCCTGAACCGGCACGAGCATCTTCGGCGTGGCCATGGCGAAACGGCGGCCCTGGCCCGCAGCCAGGATCACCACCCGCCAGGGACGAAAGAGCGGGGGAGTGGCTACCGGAGGAGAGGCGGCACCCCGCGCGGGCCCCATGGATCAGCGCCGGAAGTGGCGGCGCAGCTGCTCCGGCCAGTCGGCCGGGCGATCGCCGGGGCGCAGCGCCGGGCTCAGCATCGAGAGGGCGAAGGCGGGGCCGCCGCGGCGCAGCACGCCGATCAGATGGGCCAGCACGGCCAGGCTGAGCAGGCCCCAGGCGCTGAGATGGAGCCGGTAGGCGAGGGTGTCGAGCTGGCCGAGGCGCACCTGCTCCTCGCTCATCAGCAGGCCGCTGCCGATGGCCAGGGCCAGGGCCAGCAGCGCCACGGCGTTGGCGGGCCGGCGCAGGCGGGCCCGGCCCACGCTGAGGGCATAGGGGGCAAAAACCGTGAACAGCAGCACCAGCACCACGCCGAGGCTGCCGTGAATGTCCACCCACTCGCCCGGAAAATCAGGCGGGAGCCTCAGCAGCCGGCCGTCGTGCACGCCGTGCACCACCAGGCCGCTCAGCCACGATCCGCCCACCACCAGCATCACGAGGCCATGCAGCAGCCGCAGCAGCGAGGGTTGGTAGGGGGAAGCCATCGGCGGGGGATCAGGCCAGGGCCTGACCCAGGGCAAAGAGCCCGAAAACGATAAACAGACCGCCGCTGAGCCGGTACAGCAGGCGTTCCTGGATGCGGCCGCCGATCCACTTGCCCGCCCCCACCGCCAGCCAGGTCACGAGGGCGTGGCCGAGGAGGGTGCCCGCCAGCAGCGGCAGGAAGCTGAAGGCGGGGGCGGTGGCCAGGAAGATCGTGGTGAACTGGGTGCGGTCGCCCAGCTCCGCCACGAACACCAGGGCGAAGGCCTCCCAGAGCACGCGCGCCACGCCCTGGCCGCCGCGGCCGCCCTCCGCCCGGTTCACGGCCTCCTCGGCCTCCTGCGCCTCCTCGCCCGCGCCGCCCGCCATGCCCTGGGCATCGATCAGCAGCTTGACGCCGAAGCCGAGGAAGAGCAGGGCGGCCAGCCAGGGGAGCAGCGCCGCCGGCAGCAGGCTGCGCAGGCCGTAGCCCACGCCGAGCGAAAGCAGCGTGACGGCCGCCAGGGCCGCGAAGGCCCCCAGGAACACCCAGCGGGCCCGGTGGCGCACCGCCAGGATCAGGGCCATGAAGAAGGTCTTGTCGCCCAGCTCCGCCAGCAGGATGGCCGTGAAGCTGGAGCCGAAGGCCGCCCAGCCGCTGTCGCCCGCAGCGAGGGGCGCGGGCGCTGCGGCTAGGAGCGCGGGCGCTGCGGCGGCGATGGCGGGAAGGGGCACCGGGAACGGGCAAGCGGACATTGCCTCACCAGCCTGGCCCGTCGGCGGTCAAGAAGTCGTGAGGAACAGCGGCGGCGATCAGGCGAGGGGCAGCTCCACGCGGAAACAGCAGGCACCCGGACTGCCATCGGCGAGCTCCACATCACCGCCGTGGGCACGGGCGATGGCGCGGGCGATCGGCAGGCCCAGCCCGCCATCGCCGGCGCCATCGCCGCGCCAGAAGCGGCGGAAGATCCGCCCCTGCTGGGCGGGGGCGATGCCCGGCCCCTGATCGGTGAGGCTCACCTGCACCCGGCCCGGGCGCTGGCGCAGCTCCAGCAGCACCCGGCCGCCCTCGGGGCTGTGGCGGATGGCGTTGAGCAGCAGGTTGGTGAACAGCCGCTGCAGCTGCTCGGGCTGGCCCTGGAGCATCAGCTCCGCCGGGGCGGCGGGCCTGCTCTGCTCCAGGCGCACCCACCGCTCGGCGGCCTGCGGCGCGTACAGATCCAGCAGGTCGTCGAGCAGCTCCAGCAGATCGAAGCGGCGCCAGCGGGGCCTGGTGCCTGCCCCCTCGCCGATGCCGTGCTCGTGGCGGGCCAGCAGCAGCAGATCATCCAGCAGCAGCCCCATGCGGGCGGCGATGTGGTCGATGCGGGGGAGCAGATCCTGCTGCGGGCCGGATTGGATGGCCGGTTGGGCGGCCGGTTGGGCGGCGGCCACCAGGGTGCGCAGCAGCGTGAGCGGATGGCGCAGTTCGTGGGAGGCATCCGCGGTGAAGCGCTCCAGGGCGAGCACCTGGCGCTGCAGCGGCAGAAAGGCGGCATCGAGCATGCGTCGACCCACCAGCAGCACCACCACGGCGGTGGAGACCACCCCCAGCAGCAGCCCGCGGCGCAACCAGGCCAGCTGGTGGTGCAGCCGCTGATCGGAGAGAGCCGCCAGCACGGTGCCGCTGCGCCGGGGGGGCTCCCCGGGCCGGCTGCGCTCCCGCGTGTACACCGGCTGCTCCAGGCTCAGGCCGCCGCGCCATTCGCGCCAACGGGGCTGGCTCGGCACGGAGAACCGGGCACCCGCCGGTGACGGCAGGGTCAGCTGGCCCTGATCCTCCAGCAGCCGCCCCTTGGCATCAAACCAGCGCACCCGGTAGTCGCTGCCCTCCGAGGGGGGCACCACGGCGTCATCGTGGCGGAACTTGTAGGCATTTCCTTCTTCGCCGTATTCATGGGCGATCAGGGGCAGCTGGGTGGCGGCGGTGGCGGCCAGCTCGCTCACGCTGGCGCGCAGGGCCTGGCGCTCCTCGAGCGCCAGGCCGAAGTAGAGGGCCCCGCTGAACACCACCAGCAGCAGCAGCAAAAAACTGCCGCCCTGGAGCCCGAGGCGGCGGCGCAGCCGCAGCGGATCAGGACTGGGCGGCGGCATGGAGGCGGTAGCCGAGGCCGTAGATCGTTTCGATCAGATCCGGGGGCGCACCGGCCGCGCTGAGCTTGCTGCGCAGGTTGCGCATGTGGGCCTTGATCGTCTCCTCCCCCACCTCACGGCGGCCGCCGCCGCTGGCGCTCAGCAGTTCAGCCTTGGTGCAGGCACCGCCCTGGGCCCGCAGCAGGGTTTCCAGCAGCAGGGCCTCCTTGCGGGTGAGGGTGAGGCTGCGCTCGCCGATCCAGAGGGTCACCTCGCCGGCAAGCATGCGCAGGGAGCCCCACACCAGCTCCGGGCTGATCGGCCGCTGGCTGCGGCGCAGCAGGGCGCGGATGCGGGCCTGCAGCACCGCCGGATCGAAGGGCTTCACCACGTAGTCGTCGGCGCCGCAGTCGAGGCCCACCACCTTGTCGCTGCTGCTGTCGCGGGCGGTGAGCATCAGGATCATCGGCTGGTGCTCCGCCCGATCGCGCAGCTGCCGGCACACCTCAAGACCATCCACACCCGGCAGGCCCAGATCGAGCAGCACCAGATCGAAGGCGCTGGTGGCACAGGCGGCGATGGCGGCACCGCCATCGGCGGCCCCCTCGGCCGCATAACCCCAGCGGCCCAGCAGGCGCAGCAGGGCCTGCCGCAGGCTCACTTCATCCTCCACCACCAGCAGGCGCATCGGCTTGGGCTCCGTTCAGCGGCGGTCGGTCCAGGGGTTGCGCGGTTTGCGGCGGGGTGGCCGGTCCGCCCGAGGATTCTGGCTGCCCTGCAGGCTGTCGAGCCACTCGCTGCTGGCGGCCGCACCGGGCCGTGAACCGCTCCGGAGGGCAGCAATCCAGTTTCGCAGGCTCCTTCCCATGGCGCCAGCCGGGCCAGCCGCCTGCAGAAGATGGCCCAGATGCTGCAGCAGGGTGGGGGTGGCCGGCTCCAGCTGGCCGATCGCGGCGAAGGCCAAGGCGAAGACCAGGGCGGTGGCGCCATCGCCGATCCAGCCCGCGAGCTGGGCCGACGCATTCTTCAGCCGCAGCTGGGCGATGGTTTCCTCAATCCGCTTCACCTGGGGGTTGAGCTGCAGCAGCAGCGCGCGGCGCACCTCCTCCAGGGGCTGATCGAAGCGCCCCTCACCGATCGGCGGCGCGCCGGGCAGGCGGCTGATCGCCCGGCGCATGGCCTCCTCATCGCGGGCCTCAGCGATGCCGCCCGCCAGGGCGCGGGCCCGATCCAGCAGCCGTTGCTGCTGCTGCTGCTCCCGGCTGGCGAGGTTGAAGCCCACCACCACCTGCAGCGGCACCATCAGCGCGAAGACCACCGCGAGCAGCACCGCAAACCGCCGGGCCCAGCGCACGCTGGTGGCGATGCCGCGGTCGTCGGGGGCGAAGGCTTCCGCCAGCAGCAGCACCACCAGCCCCACCAGCGGGATCACCGCCCCCTCCCGCAGGCTGGCGAACAGCTGCAGCAGCCAGGCCGGCTGGAGCAAAGCCAGCGGCAGGGCCGCCCGCAGCACGTTCAGCCCGTACAACCCCAGCAGGCAGACACCACTCCAGAGCAGCAGGCGCCCCAGGGGCGGCAGAGCCGTGAGGATGGGTGGGTCGTAGCGGGGCATGCGGGCGGAAGAAGTTCCTGCATCATCACCAAGGGCCCGCATCGGGCGGCTCCCGCGCAGCGCCTTGACACAAGCGCATCCCCCTTTACAATCCACGCAACTTTCAGCCTTGCCGATGCGTGCCTCCAACTCCTTCCAAGGCTTCGGAGGGATTGCGCATCACCGCCTGTCCGTGCTCGGCCTGGCCGCTCTGGCCACCGCCACCGTCTCGATCAGCCCGTTGCCCGCCCGTGCGGACGTGATCTGTACGGCGGCCGCCAACAACACCAGCTCCTGTCCCCGTGTCGCTTCCCTCGGCGAATCGATCGTCATCGACTTCGCCAGCGTGATCGCCGCGAACCCCAGCCTGTTCAGCCTCGACCAAGCCAGCGATCGCGTCAACCAGATCCGGATCGCCACCACCACCGGTGGGCCTCTCAACCTGTCCAACGTCCGCCTGATCGCCACCGGCAACAGCTTTGATGGCGATGGCAATGCCACCCCGTTCACCAATCGCACCCTCGCCGCCTGGGCTTCGACCGCCAGCTCCGGTTCCACCGGCGTGAGCAACTACACCGCCAGCCAGCCGGTGCTCAGCAACTTCACCCAGGCCAGCTTCACCCTGAGCCCCACCGGCGCCATCCGTGGCCGAGGCCTCACAGGCAACAGCTACACCAGCCTCAAGCTGGTGCTTGAGAATGCCACCCTCGCCGCCATCTATCCCACCCTCAACATCAGCCTGGCCAATTACGATCCCGCCGATTCAACCAACGTGCTGATCTTCGGCGCCAACGCCACTCTGGGTGTGCCCGCCCCACTGCCGCTCGCCGGCGGCGTTGCCGCATTCAGCTGGAGCCGACGCCTGCGCCGGCGCCTGCAGGCCAGCCGCTCCGGCACCTGAGCGCACCCACGCCCCAGCCGCTTTCACGCCCCACCAAGCCCCTGCCCCGGCGGGGGCTTTTCTGCGCCCCAGCCGCCCGGCACAAGCAGGCCAGTACACCTGTACCATGGCCGCAGCGGAAGGGTGCGCCGTTGCCGAGCGCCGTGGTGCTGATCGATGCCAACAACTTCTACGCCTCCTGCGAGGCGCTGCTCGATCCCACCCTGCCGGGCCGGCCGGTGGTGGTGCTCTCCAACAACGACGGCTGCATCGTGGCCCGCAGCCCCGAGGCCCGCGCCCTGGGCATCGCCATGGGCACGCCCTTCTTCCGGGCGCGGCCGCTGCTGGAACGCCACGGCGTGGTGGTGCGCAGCTCCAACTACGGCCTCTACGCCGACATGAGCCAGCGGCTGATGGCCAGCCTGGAGCCCTGGCTGGAGGAGCTGGAGGTGTATTCGATCGATGAGGCCTTCGGCCGGCTCGGGCGCCCGCCGGGGGGAGGCGATCTCAGCGGCTGGGGGATGGAGCTGCGGGCCCGGCTGCTGCGCGAGCTCGGGCTGCCGGTGGCGGTGGGGATCGGCCCCACCAAGGTGCTGGCCAAGCTGGCCAACCGCCTGGCCAAGCGCCACCCGCAGTGGCGGCCGCGGGGGGTGTTCGACCTCGGCGCCGAAGCCGACCCCGACCCCTGGCTGGAGGCCGTTGCGGTGGAGGACGTGTGGGGCATCGGCCGCCAGCTGGCCCGCTGGTGCCGGCTGCGCGGCGTGGCCACCGCCCGCCAGCTGCGCGATCTGCCCAGCGGCGAGCTGCGCCGCCGGGCCGGCGTGGTGGGCCTGCGGCTGCAGCGGGAGCTGGCGGGCCAGCCCTGCCTGCCCCTGGTGGAGGCCGCCGCGGCGAAGCGGGAAACCTGCGTGAGCCGCAGCTTCAGCACGCCGGTGGTCTGCGCCGATCAGCTGCGCGAGGCCGTGGCCACCTACGTGGTGCGGGCGGCCGAGAAGCTGCGCCGCCAGCGGCAGCGGGCCGGCAGCCTGAGCGTGTTCGTGCGCAGCAGCCCGTTCGACGGCACCTGCTTCTACGCCAACAGCGCCACGGCGGTGCTGCCCCTGCCCAGCCACGACACGGGGGTGCTGCTGGCCGCCGCCCTGCCCCTGGCCACGGCGCTGTTCCGCCCCCACAAACCGCTGCGCAAGGCGGGCGTGCTGCTGCACGACCTGCAGCCCGAGGCCCTGCTGCAGCACTACCTGCTGGCACCGCTGCCACCGGAGCAGCAGCACCGCCGCGAAGCCCTGATGGCCACCATCGACGGCCTCAACCGCCGCTACGGCCGCGGCACCGTGCAGTGGGCCGCCTGCGGGCTGCAGCCCGCCTGGGCGATGCGGCGCTCACGGCTCTCCGGCGCCGCCACCACCCGCCTCAACGACGTGCCCATCGTGCTCGCCTGAGGGGACGGCGCCCGCAGGCGCCTCGCTTGAGGCGGCATCGAGCAGGGCAGCCTCGAGCAGGGCTGCCTCGATCATCTCGGCCGTCACCGGGATCGTCTCGCTCGGCTCGGCGTTGTCGAGGTAGGCCTCGAAGCTGGGGAAGCGCTCCACGCGGGGCTCCGCCCCCGGGGCGGCGCAGGCGGTGCGCCAGTCGCCATCCTCCGGCCGCACGGCGGCGTAGCCGGCGAGGGCCTCGGCCAGATCGCCCCCATCGGCGATGCCCTCGCCATGCCAGATCGCCTCGAAGAACTCCTGCATGGGCGGCAGCGACAGCGGCAACGGCGCCGCAAGCGACACCGAAACGACCCTAGGGCTCGGCCAGGAGGCTGGCGATCTGGTTGCGGCCGTTGCCCTTGGCCAGCTGCAGGGCCCGCTCGGCCCGGGTCACCATGTCGGCGAAGTGGCGATCCGCGGCGGCCAGGCAGGTGAGGCCACCGCTGATGCAGAGGTGGTAATCGGAATGGCGGAACACGCCGCCCATGTGGGTGACGGCGTGGCGCAGCGACTCCGCCACGCCCATGGCGGCATCCGGTTCAACACCCACCAGCAGCAGGGCGAATTCCTCATCGCTGACGCGGGCGGCGTAATCCTCCTCGCGCAGAAAGCTGGCCCCGAGCCGGGAGAGATCGGCGAGCACCTCGTCGCCGGCGGCATGGCCCCAGCGCAGATTGATCTGGCGGAAGTTGTCGATGTCGAAGAGCAGCAGGGCCAGGGGATGGCCCTCCGCGCGGGCCCGCTGGAATTCGCGGGCACCGATGGCGAAGAAGGCCGGGCGGGTGGGCAGGCCGGTGACCGGGCAGAGGTGGCTGTGGCGGCGCAACTCCAGCTCGCGCATCACCAGTTCGGCCAGCCACTGCAGCTGGAGGAGCTGGAGCGGATCGGGCCGTTGCGGCTCCCGATCGATCACGCAGAGGGTGCCGAGGTTGTGGCCATCGGGGCTGCGCAGCGGTGCGCCGGCATAGAAGCGGATGTGGGGCGGACCGAGCACCAGCGGGTTGCCCGCGAAGCGCTCATCGCCGCGGGCATCGGGCACCACGAACACATCCTCGCCGGCGATCGCATGGGCGCAGAAGGCCATCGAACGCGGCGTTTCGCTCACCTCCAGGCCGGCGCTGGCCAGGAACCACTGGCGGTCGGCCTCCACCAGGGAGATGGCGGCGATCGGCACGTGAAACAGGGTGCGGGCCAGGCCCACGATCCGCTGGAAGTGCACGTCGTTGGAGAGGTCGGCCAGGCCGAAGCGCTCCAGATCGCGCAGCCGCTGCGGCTCATCGGTGGGCAGGGGATAGGCGGGATAGGCAGCCATGGGCGGGGGGAGCCGGCCTGCTCCGACCGTAGGCAGCCCGGCAGGCCGTGCAGGCTCAGGCGGCGGGCTGGCCCACGATCTCGTCGTAGCTGGCGCAGCGGCGCTGATCGAGCTCGGCCAGGTGGCGCCGCTCGCTGTAGTACGCATCCTGGAAGCGCAGGGCGTCGGCGTTGAGCTCGGCGAAGAGGGCGTCGATGCGCGGCTCCATGTCGAGCAGGGGCGCGCTGGCGGAGCCGCTGGCAGGCCCGCCCTGGCCGTCACCCTGGCCCTCGCCCTCACCCTCGGCGAGCAGGCGGGCGATGCACTGCTCGAGGGTGCGCAGGCTCTGGGCCTTCCAGGCATCGAGCAGGTGGCGGCAGCGCTTTTCGGTGGCCAGGCGGGCCCGAACGGCCACCGCGCCGCGCAGCTGCAGCATGGGCTGGCCCAGGCTCAGGCTCTGCAGCTCGCTGGGCTGGAGCAGGGGCAGCAGGCGGTCGTGCAGGGCGCTCTCCTCGAGCAGCAGCTGGTCAACCAGCAGCCGGGGCAGGTCCAGGTCGCCCAGCTCCCCACCCTCCTCGCTGCCGCGGCAGATCGCCTCGAGCCGGCCGGCGCCGAGGTTGCCCTCCTCCAGCTCGCTGATGGCCGCCCAGAGGCGGCGGTGATCCCGTTGGGCGAAGTCGTCCTGCTCCCAGTCGCGCAGCAGGCGGCGGATGGCGCCGCGGTGGGCGGGGCAGTGGAGGTAGAGCCGCAGCACCTCCGCCTCGGCCCGCTCCTGCACGCTGGCGGCGCCGGGCTGGGCCCACTTCTCGGAGCGGCCGTGCCAGCGCTGGCCCTTCACCTGCTGGCGCAGGTCGTCCTCCAGCTGGCGGGCGAGGCGGGCCTGGCCGCCGGCGAGCCGCTCCGACACCTGCTGCAGATAGCGGCTGCGCACGGCCGACTGGGGCAGCTTGCCGAGCAGGGCCACCAGGGCGGTGACGGCCTGCTGGAACTGGTCGGCCTGGGCCAGGTCGCGCCCCTCGAGCAGCCGCTCGATCTGCCAGTCGAGCCAGAGGGGCGCCGCATCGAGCAGGGCCCGGTAATCGCCGGCGCCGTGCTCCCGCAGGAACTCATCGGGATCCTTGCCGGCCGGCAGGCGCAGCACCCGCAGCTCCAGCTGGCCCTGCAGCGCCAGCTGCTCCACCGAACCGATCGCCCGCTCGGCGGCGCGCACGCCGGCGGCGTCGGTGTCGAAGTTGAGGATCAGCCGGCGGCTGTCGCAGCAGCGGCAGAGCTGGGTGATCTGCTGGCTGCTGAGGGCCGTGCCCAGGGCCGCCACGGCGTTGGTGACGCCGGCGGCGTGGAGGGCGATCACATCGAAGTAGCCCTCCACCACCACGGCCCGGTCGGCGCGGCGGATCGGGTCGGCGGCCCGGTCGAGGCCGAACAGGTGCTTGCCCTTCTCGAACACCTCCGTTTCGGGGGAGTTGAGGTATTTGGGCTCGCCGCCATCGAGGCTGCGGCCGCCGAAGCCGATCACCCGGCCCTGGCGGTCGCGGATCGGCACCATCACCCGATGGCGGAAGCGGTCGTAGAAGCCGTCGCCGCCCTTGCGTGGCACCACCAGGCCGGCCGCCTCGAGCAGGGCGGGCTCCAGCCGCTCCACCTGCTGCAGGTGGCCCAGCAGGCCATCCCAGCGGTCGGGGGCGTAGCCGAGCTGGAAGGCTTCCAGGGTGGCCTCGCTGAGCCCCCGCTGTTCGCGCAGGTAGGCCAGGGCACCGGCCCCCTCCGGGCTGCGCAGCTGGGCCTGGAACCAGCCGGCCGCCAGGCCCAGCACCCGGTGCAGTTTGTCGCGGCGGGAGAGCTGCTGGCGCAGCCGCTCCTGCTGGGGGGCATCGAGGGTGTCGACCGGCAGCTGGTAGCGGCGGGCCAGCTCCACCACCACCTCGCTGAAGCTCTGCCGCTGCAGCTCCATCAGGAACTTGATGGCGTTGCCGCCGGCTCCGCAGGAGAAGCAGTAGTAGAACTGCTTCGCCGGCGACACCGTCATCGACGGCGACCTGTCGTCGTGGAAGGGGCAGATGCCGACGAACTCGCGCCCCTTCTTCTTGAGCACGACGTGCTCACCCACCACGTCGACGATGTCGGCGCGCTCCTTGACCGCCTCGATCGTGCGGGGGTGAAGACGGGGAACGGACACGCGCGCGAAGGGGGAGGGAACCGGCGTGGCGGACGCCAGACCTGGGGGTGGGTGCCTGCGGATTCTGCTGCATGGCGCCAGGTCTGGCGTGGCCAGGGCGGTGCGGTGCTGCAGCTGCTGATCAGCGCCCTGGCCTTCAGCCTGATGGGGGTGTGCGTGAAGCAGGTGGGCAGCCGCCTGCCGGTGGCGGAGGTGGTGCTCGCCCGCGCCCTGCTCAACCTGGCGATGACCTGGTGGATGCTGGGGCGCCTCGGCGTGAGCCCCTGGGGCCGGCGGCGGGGTTTGCTGGCGCTGCGGGGCCTGCTGGGCAGCACGGCCCTCTGGTGCGTGTATGCGGCGCTGGTGCAGCTGCCGCTGGGCGCCGCCACGGTGCTGCAGTACCTCTACCCGAGCGCCACGGCCGTGCTGGCCTGGCTGTGGCTGCGCGAGCCCCTCGGCCGGACCGTGCTGGCGGGCATCGGCCTGGGCTGGCTGGGGGTGCTGCTGGTGGCCCGCCCCGGCGGGCTCCTGCCCGGCGGCAGCGCCCTCCCGGTTGCCGGGGTGGCGGCGGCGGTGGCCGGCGCCCTGCTCACCGCCCTGGCCTACGTGAGCGTGCGGGCCCTGGGCCGCAGCGAGCATCCGCTGGTGATCGTGTTCTGGTTCCCGCTGCTGGCGATTCCCCTGTGCGTGCCCCTGGTGGCGATGCAGCCGGTGCTGCCCACCGCCCACGAGGCCCTCTGGCTGCTGGGGGTGGGGGTGTTCACCCAGCTGGGCCAGGTGACGCTCACCCAGGGCCTCACCCGCATGCCGGCGGCGCGCTCCACGGCGATCGGGTACAGCCAGGTGCTGTTCGCCGCGCTGTGGGGGGCCCTGTTCTTCGCGGAACGGCCCGACGGCTGGACCGCCATCGGCGCGGTGCTGATCCTGGCGGCGGGGCTGCTCAGCCGGCCCGCTCGCCCGGCAGGGGCAGGGGGTCGGTGACCCACTCCTGCACGGCCTCAGCGCCGCCCACGGGCCGGGCCAGGCGCCAGCTCTGGCCGCGGGCACCGCGCTGCAGATAGAGCTCGAAGGGGCTGTCGACCCGGATCGGATCGCCGGCGAGGCGCCAGTCGAAGCGGCCGCGCAGGCGCAGGCCGGGGGAGCCCGCGATCGGCAGGGTCTCCTGGCTCTCCACCCGCACCCGGCTCACCCGCGGTTCGAGGGCGAGCGGATCAAGGGCGAGGGCCTGGGCCACCTGCACCTGGGTGAGGCGGATCTGCAGGGCCAGGGCATCGAGCAGCACCCGCTGGGAGGGCTGGCCGGGGCCGCCGCAGCCGGCCAGGCCGAGGGGCAGCAGCAGGGCGAGGCAGAGGGCCAGCGCAGCAAGGGTCCGGCGCAGGGGCGGCAACGTGGGCACGGCGGGCAGCATGGGGGCCTTCGCACAGGCTCCCATGATCAGCTGGCTGCAGGGCGACCTGGCCGAGGCCTGGCAGCAGGCGAACCGCTGCGGCGCCCTGCTGCGGGTGGGCGGCGTGGGCTACGAGGTGCAGCTCTGCCCGCGCCACTGGCGGATGCTGCCTGCCGAGGGCAGCGCCGTGACGCTGCACGTGCACACCAGCGCCCGCGAGGACGGCTGGACCCTCTATGGCTTCGCCAGCAAGGCCGAGCGCGACCTGTTCCGCGAGCTGGTGGCCGTGAGCGGCGTGGGGCCGCAGATGGCCCTGGGGCTGCTCGGGCTGATGGAGCCGCGGGAGCTGGTGGGCGCAATCGTGCGCACCGACCTGCGCCGGTTGGCCCAGGCGCCGGGGGTGGGCCGCCGCACCGCCGAGCGGCTGGCGGTGGAGCTGCGCCAGCGGCTGCAGCAGCGCTTCGCCGACCTGGTGGATGCCCAGGCCCTGGCCGCCGTGGCCGCCGAGGAGGCGGGCGAGGCCGCGGCGGTGCTGCCGGAAGGGGAGGGGCGGGAGGAGCTCCAGCTCACCCTGGCCGCCCTCGGCTACGAGCCGCTGGAGATCCACCGGGCCCAGCGGGCCGTGGCCGGCGCGGGGCTGGGGCCGGAGGCGCCGGTGGAGGACTGGATCCGGGCCTGCCTGCAGTGGCTGTCGGGAACGGCGGCCTGAGCGGAGGGGGGGAAGGCGGCGGAGTAGGGTGGCGGTTTGCACCGTCAGGGCCCCGGGCTGTCCATGCCGCTCACCACCACCAAGAAGCAGGATCTGATCAACACCCACCAAACCCACGGCACCGACACCGGCTCGGTGGAAGTGCAGGTGGCGATGCTCAGCGAGCGGATCAGCCAGCTCAGCGGGCACCTGCAGAAGAACATCCACGATTTCTCCTCCCGCCAGGGGCTGCTCAAGATGATCGGCCGCCGCAAGCGGCTGCTGGGTTATCTGCGCAACCAGAGCGAGCAGCGCTACGCCGCCCTGATCGAGAAGCTCGGCATCCGCGGCTGAGGCCTGATCCGATGGCGCGCACGCGCAAGCCGAGCCCCTTCGGCCCGTCCCGAGAACCGGCGGGCCAGGGCAATGGCCGCCCAGGCAAGCCTGCGGCGGGGCAGAAGGCGGTTGGAGCCGCCAAGCCCCGCCAGCAGCAGGTGATTCCCGATGCCGTGGCCGGGCGGATGGCGCGGCGCGTGGCCGTGGCCACCGGCATCCCCACCGCCCTCGGCATGGCGGTGTTCGTTGTGAGCTACATCCTGGTGAGCCGCCAGGTGCTCGACATTCCGCCGGCGGCCACCCTGGTGACCTCCGGCGCCTTCTTCCTGCTCGGCCTGGTGGGCCTCAGCTACGGCGTGCTCTCGGCCGGCTGGGAAGACGCCCCCGGCAGCCTGCTGGGCTTCGAGCAGATCCCGCTGAACCTGGGCCGCATGCGCGCCTCGGTGCGGGCGATGCGGGAAGGCGGTGCCGGATCCGGGCCCCAGGCCTGAAGCCAGGCCCGCCACGCTGCCACCAGCCCTTGCCGCAGCGGCGCTCAGGCCTGCAGGGCTGAGCGCAGGCTGGCCTGGAAGGCGGCGGCGCTGAGGGTTTCCAGGGCGGCACCGGCATCGGCCACGCAGAACTGGTGGCCCAGGCGCACATAGCGGCACTGCTCGGCCTGGCGCACCATGGCCACCACCGGCACCCGCACACCGGCCTCCTCCTGGCCGGGGCGGTGGCGCTGCAGGCACTCCCGCAGCCGGTGCTGGATGGCGATGTCGCCGGCCTCCTCGGGGGCCAGCTCCACCATCAGCATCTGCAGGTCCTCGATGCTGCGGCAGTCGTCGAGGATGAGCTGCACCCGCTCATCGCGGCGGTCGACCGAGGCCCACACCAGCAGGCGGGCATCCACCATCAGGTGATCGGCCAGGCGGGCGTAGGTCTTGGGAAAGACCACGGCCTCGCAGCTGCCGGTGAGATCCTCCAGCTGCAGCACCGCCATGCGGTCGCCCTTGCGGGTGGTGACCTGGCGCATCTCCGGCACCATCACCACCGCGCTCACCCGGGCCTTGTCGGCCAGCTCCTCCAGGCTGCCGAGGGCCACCGGCGAAAGCAGCTTCACCCGGCCGGCGAGCTGCTTGAGGGGATGGTCGGAGAGGTAGAAGCCCACCAGCTCCTTCTCGAGGCGCAGCTTCTCGGTGGGGGGGTAATCGGGCACCGCGGCGGCGCGGGGGGCCGAGCTGAGCTCGCCACGGGCACCACCCGCCCCATCGGCAGGTGCGGCGGCGGCGCCGGCCAGCAGATCGAAGATGTTGCCCTGGCCGCTGGCGCGGTCGCGGGCGCGGGAACCGGCCCACTCCAGCACCAGATCGAGGTCGGCCATCAGCTGGGCGCGGTTGGCGGCGGGCTCGAGGCTGTCGAGGGCACCGGAGTGGATCAGGGCCTCCAGGGCGCGGCGGTTGAGCTGCTGGCCCGGGATGCGATCGCAGAGATCAGCCAGCGACTGGAAGGGGCCATCGCTGGCGCGCACCTCCAGCAGCTGGCGGATGGCCCCCTCGCCGAGGTTGCGCACGGCGGAGAGGCCGAAAAGGATGCGATCGCCCACCGGCGTGAAATCGATGCCGGAGGCATTCACATCGGGGGGCAACACCTCGATGCCCATGGCGTTGCAGTTGGCGATGTAGCGCTGCACCTTGTCGGTGGCGCCGGCATTCACCGTGAGCAGGGCGGCCATGTAGGCCACCGGGTAGTGGGCCTTGAGGTAGGCCGTTTGATAAGTAACGGCGCCGTAGGCGGTGGAGTGGCTCTTGTTGAAGCAGTACTCGGCGAACAGCACCATCTGCTCAAACAGGGCCTCAGCGATCTTCGGGTCGACGCCCCGCTCGCTGGCCCCCTTCACGAAGACGCTCTGGTGCTTCTCCATCTCGCTCTTCTTCTTCTTGCCCATGGCCCGGCGTAGAAGATCGGCCTCACCGAGGGAATAACCGGCGAGATCCTGGGCGATCTTCATGATCTGCTCCTGATACACCATGATCCCGTAGGTCTCCTGCAGGATCGGCTCCAGCTTGGTATGGGCGAAATCGATCGCCTCGCGGCCGTGCTTGCGGTTGATGAACTTGGGGATCAGGCCGGCATCGAGCGGGCCCGGCCGATACAGGGCCAGGATCGAGGAGATGTCCTCCAGGGAGGAGGGCTTGAGATCGCGCACGATCTGGCGCATGCCGCTCGATTCCAGCTGGAAGATGCCCTCCAGATCACCCCGGGCCAGCAGGGCATAGGTGCCGGGGTCATCCAGGGGCAGATCATCGGGATCCACCCGTTCGCCACTGCTCTGCTGCACCAGATCGATCGTCTTGTCGATCATGGTGAGGTTCTTGAGGCCAAGAAAGTCCATCTTCAGCAGCCCCATGGATTCCACATCCTCCATGAAGTACTGGGTGATCACCTGGCCATCGTTGTTGCGCTGCAGGGGCACCAGCTCATCGAGGGGATCGGCGGCGATCACCACGCCGGCCGCATGCACGCCGAAGGTCTTGTTGGTGCCCTCGATGCGGCGGGCCAGATCCACCCAGTGGCGCACCTTGGGATCGCTTTCATACTTCTCGCGGAACTCGGGCGCCGGAGATTCAGGGCCGATCATCTCCTTGAGCTTGGCGGGTTTGCCGCGCACCACCGGGATCAGCTTG
>VFQS010000715.1_pt1 | contig 34749 bp, 31 predicted proteins | sample 3512361 | NCBI WGS metagenome assembly VFQS01 (sample SAMN10412375, study PRJNA504923) | tailings metagenome | isolation source: Relicate 1 Philex TSF3 active mining | place: Philippines
CATATTGGTATTGTCCAGAATCAGGTGTTGTATATGATTTTGATTTAAATTATCCTGTTGGTAAAGTAAAACAAGATGTTGATGGTATAGTTGAAAAGATAGATAAAGATACATATGTTATTGATATTATTCCAATACCAATTATAAATGAATAAAAATAATTTATTTATATTATTTATAAATGAATAAAGATAAAATAACATTATTATTTTCAATAATAATAATATTTACAGTGATAATATATATATTTTTTAATGGTCATTATAGTAATTGTGATACTTTTATAGATCATTTATATTTTAGTTCATCAACTTTTACTTTATTAGGATATGGTGATATAGTTCCTAAAACACAGATATCAAAATTTATTACAAATGTATACGTGTTAATAATTTTTTATATTGTATTTATGACATAATAATATTAAGAATTTCATTTGCAATTTTGTAATTATAATCTATAATTAAATATTTATTACAAATATTTTTAATCTCTTGTATTTTATTTTCTAATTCTTCTTTTTTATCTTTCTTATTTTTAAAGGTAGTATAATTTTATATTTTAGTAAAAAAGTGTTCATATCTATAATGTATATATAAATAAATTTTATTATTAGTAGAAACTATATATAAAAGAGAATAAAGAATTATTAATAATAAAAATATAATATGGAAAAAATAATTCATGATATAAAAAATTTAAATTTACCAATACCTTTACCTGGAGATAAAGTTAAATTAAAAAATGATAGTAATAATTATGTATTTATTGGTATAAATAAAGATAATCAATATATTTTAATAAATAAAGATGCAAAACAAATTTATAACAATACATTTATTTGTGAAAATAAAAAAATAGAATATATAAATTAAAAATTAATAAAAAATATTTTCTATAATTTATATATAAATGTCATCATCAAATTCTGGTTTTAATTTAGCGTTAATAACATTAAATTTAACTAAAGGTGATTTTGATAAAATGAACAGATCTGATTTAAAAAAATATATAAATAATTTTATTGAAAATCACTCATCACAAATTAATGATAATAATTTTAATAAATATAAATTAGCTTCACAAGTTTTATTAGAAAATAAACCAAATGAGAATAAAATAAATAATGAATTATTTTTAAGTAATTTTAATCCATTTTTAGGATTTAATAATCATATTAATTACATGATGAATGAATTTAATAATATTAATAAACAGTTTAATAGTAATTTTATAGAAACTGGAGAAAACCAACAAATGAATAATTCGTATATGAAAACATATAGTAAAACATATGTGAATAACAATGGTAATGGTTATATAAAAGAAGAACGTATGGAGCGTGATAATAATAATAAACCAAAATATGAGTCAGTTTATAAAAAAATAGAAAATGGTAAACTTGTAAATAATGATAAATATTTAACATAATTGTTTTTTATTTAAAATATAAAATATTAATATTTTATATAATTATGAATTTTTTTGATAAAAATATTTTAATAAAATTAGGAAATGAACATAAAAAACTTTTAGAATTAGTTAAAAATAATATTAATAATATGAAGAGTAATAAAGAATTATATAGATTTATTGATAATTATTTAAAAGAAAATTCTCTAAATAAGGCATTTCCAATAGGAATTTCAATTAATGAAATTATAGCACATGATTCATATCATGTTGATAATAAAATATTATTTAAAGAAGGTGATTTAATTAAAGTAGATGTAGGATTAGAAGAAAATGGAAATATAATAGATAGTGCTAGAACATTTGAATATAAAACAAACTTATGTTTTAAATCAATAAATGATTGTAAGGAAATAGTAGAAAAGGTTGAAGAATTTATAAGGGAAGAATATAAAAAAAATAAAAAACTAATTATACAAGATATTTCCTCTAAAATATTTGATTATATAATACAAAAGGGTTATAATGCCTTAGATTTTTTAGGTGGACATAATATAGAATTTGGAAAAGTACATGGCAAAAAATTAATATTAAATAAACCATTAACACAATTGCCATCAAATTGTAAAAATTTTATAAATCCAAAAGAAGAATTAGGAGAAGGTGAAATGTTTGCTATAGAAGTTTTTATACCTGAAAAGAAAAGTGATGGGTATATGATACAAAATACAAAATTATTAGTAACTCATTATGAAGTAAATGAAAAATATTCTATGGAAAACTTAAATGAAAAAGAAATCTTAGTACTTGAAAATATAGTAAAGATTACTAAATTATTACCTTACGAGTATAAAATTCATGATAATTTTGATAAATATATAATAAAATCATTGATTGATAAAAAGATAATTATAAAACATTTACCTCTAGAATGGATTGATAATAGTAAAAAAAAAATAAAATATATACAATATGAAGATTGTTTTATAATAGATAAAAAAGATGAGATAATTAATTTAAGTAAAGTAATAAATTAAGTTTATAGAAGAATAAACTTAGTTTATAAATTTGTTAAAATTTATAAATTAATATTTTTATAAATAATTTTTTTATTACATTAATTTATAATAAAATAATGATTGATATTAATTTTTCAATAGGAAGAGTAATCTTATTAACTTATGTAATTCTAGCAAGTAGTTATTGCACAAATTTATTCTCCAATGGTTTAAAAAAAGCAATTGAAGAAAATAGATTAGCTCAACATTTAATATTATTAATTCTAATCATTACCTTAATGACAATTATTGGAAATCCACTTGGTGTTGAAATAACTGAAAATCAACAATTAAATACGATAATTGCTAGTTTAATTGTTTATGCTTGGTTTATATTAACAACAAAATTAGATTTAGCCTGGAATTTAGGTATTTTAATAATTTTAACTATGTATTTTTTATATGAAAGTAAAAAATCATCTGAATTAAAAGTAATGTTAGAAGATAATAATATTACTAAAGAAAAGAAAAAAGATTTATTAGAATATTATAGTTCATTACAAAAATATATGTTATCTGCAATTTTTGGTATAACCTTAATTGGAACATTTTTCTTTGCTAATCAAAAACAAGTTCAATATGGAGGAGGTTTTTCTTATTTTAATTTCTTTTTTTATTAAAAGGATGCAAAATTTTCCATAAATACATTATTAAAGCTATCTATCATATTAAATTTTTCAATGGTGTTTGTTTTTGGATTAGATTTGTTAACTTTACAATTTTTTTTTTGAGTATCAGAAGATATCGTTGTTAATTTTTCAATCATATCTTTAATATTTTCAGTTTTCATCGTATTATTTGATGGGTAATTTTCATTTTGTCTATTTAAAATATCAGCTTGTTGCATCATTCTTGCTTGATTTATCATATTTGATGGTAGTGTCTGTAAATTAGATTGAGATGACATAGGAGATTGCATTCCCATACCCATTTGTGACTGAGATGACATAGGAGATTGCATTCCCATACCCATTTGTGACTGAGATGTCATTGGAGATTGCATTCCTATTCCCATTTGTGACTGTCCAGTTGTAGAAGTAAGAGTAGTCATAGGAGGAAGAGTAGTCATGGGAGGAAGAGTAGTCATGGGAGGAAGAGTAGTCATAGTTGTAGTAGGAGGAAGAGTAGTCATAGTTGTAGTAGGAGGAAGAGTAGTTGTAGTAGGAGGAAGAGTAGTTGTAGTAGGAGGACGAGTTGTCATTTGGGATTTAATTTTTGTAGGAGATTTATTTGTCTTTGGTTTTTTTGTTTTTGAAGTAGCCAAACGTTGTTGTAAAATATTATTAGATTTAATATAATCATTATTGAATTTGTTAATTAAAAAAAGAACTAAATGTGCATATTTAGTATTATAAGGATGTTTATTAATTTTTATGCTATTTGAAACATTTTTAAAGAATTCATGTATATTTATTGATACTTCATATATGATTGAAAAATATTCTATAATTTCCTTAATATTCTCATCACTCATATCAGTTGGTATATTTGCCAATACATTTATTACATTATCAATAACTTTTTTTTTAAAGATAGTATTTATTTCACTAATATTAAAATTATTAAGAGAATAATCAGGTATATTTAAATTAGTATTTATATTATCAAAATTTTCAGTTAAATTAAAAAATTCTTGTTTAATACTTTCTTCTAATTCATTAATTTGTATATTATCATCACTTATAATTTTTTTTGTTACGTAAATAGGCTTACATATAGGTTCATTTTTAGTAATAACATAAACATCAAAATTATAAATAAAAACAAATACAATTATAATAATTAGAATAACGACAATATTGTTATTTGTAAAATTCATCTATATATTAATATAATAATAATAATATAAAAAAAATGATTTAATAATATAAATTGTTATTTATAATAATATTAATGCCACCAAAAAAAGTTTCAACAGAAAAAATTACAAAAACCAAAAAAAAAAATGATGTTGAAAAAGACAATGATGATAACAAGGTAACTATAGAAGAAAAAAATGATAATATAGTGAATAATACAACTTTTTCCAAAATAATAATAGATAATAATTCTAATGAAAATTCAACTCAAAATTTAGAGGATGATATAGAAGAAAATATGCCAGAAAAACCATTACATTTAAAAAATAATTCAAAATTTTACATTAGTGAAGAACATTATTTAAATTTAGATAAATCAAAATTTTCCCAAATAAGTAATACAGATTTAACATCATTATTATTTTTAAGATTATTAAATAGCGGTAATCCTTTAGCAAAATATGTTATCTCTATACATAGAGCATTAATTGATCCTATAAATTATAATTTACAAAATTTAGAAAATTATCGTCAATCTATAACAAATAGAACAGAAAATTCTTTTAGAAATAAAGATAAATATAATAAAAACAGAGAATTTATTGATAATACAAAACAACTAAATAATACAACATCAAGTAATAATAGATTTAGAAAATTTAATAATTCAGATAAAAATTAATTAGAATATAGAATAAATTTTAATAAAAATATTTTAATAAAAATATTATAATAAATTTTTATTATAATATAAAATATAAATAAGAGTTTAAAAAAAATTTTTTTATTATATAAAAATTATATACTGTATAAATGGAAAATGAAATTTTAATGTTAATGTTGATTATTTGTTTATTAATAATATATTTATATCAAAATTATGTAGAGAAAACTTCTTTTATTTTAAAAGAAAAATTAAAAATTATAGATGCTGATGATATTGATTTTAAAGATAAATATAAATATAATAATATTTATAGGAAAAATATTTGTTTAGATAAAAAAGAAAAAAATAATAAAATGTATAAAGAAGTTAGAGATGTTAGAGAAGTTAAAGATGTTAAAAAATCACCAAAGTCAATTTTAAAAAATAAAGATACCAAACAAAAAAAAATAAATAAGAAAGTAGAAATAATTGATAATAATTCGTATAGTATAGGTGATTTATTAAATAATAGTGAAGAAGTAAAAAGTTTAAATTCAATGGAGAATACTTTAAGTGATATCGAGTCTTTTATAAATTAAAATTTTTATATAACGCGTTTTATTCTATAAATATTTTTTTGAATGGGATAAAAAAAAAATTATTTATAATATTAATATATATATGGTAATTTCAAGTTCAAGTTCAAATTCAAGCTCAAGTAGTTTAATTAGTTTAACTGGTTTAACTTCAGTTAGTTCAAATAGTTCTAAATCATCATCTTCTTCTTCATCTTCTTCATCTTCTTCATCTTCCTCTTCTTTCCCTAGCTCATCTAGTTCATCAGTATGTAACGAATGTGGAAGTGCATCTTCATCATGCAATCCTTATTATTCATCATCCTCATCTTCTTGTTCTTCATCATCTTCTTCATCAAGTTTTACTTATACTAGTCAAAGTAGTTCATGCAGTTCAAGTTGTTCATCAAGTTCCCAAAATTGCAATTGTGAATGTAAATCAGATCATAAGCTTGTATGTGTAAAGCCTTGCAAAGAAACCTGTAAAAAACTTGCTTGCAACTGGAAGAAATGCAAACATGTATTATCAGCAAATAAAGAAACTGTAGTAATGTTAAATTTTATTAAAAATAAATTACTAGCAGTTCAACCCAATGTAGAAATGAGACATGTTTCAAATTATTCAGTTCAAGCTAATATTCATTGGTTAGAAAACTTTGTAGATACTCTTTTATGTGTTTTAAGAAAGAATAATTCATTAAACTGCATTCACTTTAAAGATTGCAAAGTAAAGAATGACGATGAATGCCAAGTAAGTGATAGATTATATGTATTAAAAGTTAACTTTAAAAATGGTAATAGCAAGTGCACCAAAACTTATGTATTAAACTTTAACTGGACCAGATTAACTGGAAACAATGCTAATTCCTACAATGGTATTTTAGATACAGTTGTTTCACAAATAAATAATTATGTAACTGATCTTCAAGCACAAAATACTTCACCATTTTTAGGATGTTAAATAATTAAATAAAAACGAATTAAAAAATAAAAGTTATTATTAATTTTATTAATTAATAATAAATAAAAGAGGTTAAAATAATAAAACTATAAATTAATATACTAAAATGGATAAAGTAAACAATAGTTTAAAATTAACTGATTATTGTTCAATAACTCAAATGAAAAGAAAATTTAAAAGTTATTTAGAAGAAATAAATTATAAAGAATTTAAATTAAATAACTTTCCAAATTGTTTAGTAATTTCATTAGTTATTTTGGTTGAAGAATGTATAGCAGATTGTTTAAAATATTTAACAAAAAATGAGGTAAATGGTTTATATGTTATTAATCAGCAAGTATTAAGATTAATGCTAAATGAAACAAATAAATATGATTTTTTCATGAAGTATTCAAAAAAATATAGTTCATCAATTAGATATAATGATAATTTATATTTTAATTTATCAAAAGTTTTAACTGGTTTAGAATCTAAATTTGGTGAAAAACTGATGATAGACTACGAAGCAAGAAATATGTTATGTTATTACTTAGTATCATTACAATATGATTTTACTAATTTAGCAATATCAATTGTTAAATATAGTAATAGAAAAACATTAAATAAAACAGTTTTATTGAATTGTTCATTATTTTTATTAGATTCTGGTATCAATTCAAAAATTAAACTTAAATTAGATAGTTTAGATAAAGAAGAAAAAGAAGATGATGATGAAAATGATGAAAATGATGAAAATGATGAAGTTGAAGAAAATGATGATGAAGAAGAAACAGAATTAACTGAAGAGAATAACGATAATACTGAAAATTATAAAAATTTAAAAATAGAAAAAGAACTAGAAAAAGTAGAAATATTAGATAATAAAAAATCAAAACAGCTTAAAAAGGTAAAATAATTATAAAAAATTGATTTTATATAATAATATATAAAATTAAAACAACATATTAATATAAAAAAATGAATTTTATAAATGAAGAGACTGTATATCCAACTGCATTATTTAATTCAATACGTAATGATAATATTATAGATTATTTAAAATTTCATGAAAAGGTTAATAATAATTTCCAATCAAATGATCTAGTTTCAAAATACTTTATAAAAGATGGTGAAGATTTTGAGACAAAAATAATAGATAATATAAAAGAAATGATGAAAAATAATGGTGAATTGGATTTATTTTATAAAATAGAATATAATAATTTAGAAAGAAATCATCATATTTTATTAACAAGTAAAATAATTTTAGAAAAAAAATATGATATTATATTAGGAGGTCATCTTTATAATATTGATAATAATACAGCTGGAAAACCAGACTTAATAGTATCAAATAAATGGTTATATAAATATATTAATGAAAATTTTAATTTAGATGATACAAATGAAAAAATTTATTACATTATAGATATAAAAGCAGCTACAATAACATTAATTAATAATGGTAAAAATATTTCAAATAAATTAGATTATAATACATATAAAAGTCAAGTTTTAATATATAAAAATGCATTAGATAAATTACAAAATTATGTAACAAAATATGGATTTATTATGGGAAAAAAATATATTTGTAATGATAAAGTATACGATTCACCATATGATATTTTAGGAATTATAGATTATGATTATGAAAAAAATATAAGTAAAAATTTTGATGAAATAAATAAAAAAGCAATTAAAGAATTTAAAGAAGTTAAATTCTTAAAAAATGATAAAAGTAAAAGATTATTTAAAAAAAATAGTTTAAATAATATGAAGAATAAATATTCAAATCAATATAAAAAAAAGAAAGAAATTATTTCAGATAAGTATAAAGAATTAACAAAACTAGCATATGTTGGAAATAAAGAAAAACAAAAAGCCAAAAATTGGGGTATTACTAAATATACGGATAAAAAATTATCATCAGATAAATTGGGTTTAAAAGGGAAAAGGGGTTTATTTATAGACAAAGTTATTAAATTTGAAAATAATAAAAAAAGTAAAAAATTAAATATTCCAATAGAAAATAATATATTAAATTGGAGATTAAAAAAAAATAACGAATTTTACATAGATTTTGAACATTGTCAAATTAAAATGGAAGAAAAAACAGGAAAAATAGTATATATGATTGGTGTAGGATTTATAAATCCAGTAAATAATAATTGGGAATATAAATGTTTTTATTTAGATTATTGTAATTCATCATGTGGAATAAAGGACGAAAAAGAATTAGTTAATAATTTTCTTGAATTTATATTTTCTTTTAAAAAACCAAAAGAAAGTATGAAAACATATCTTAATAGAACTAGATTATGTCATTATAGTCATGCTGAACCAGTAGAATATAATAAATTATTAGAAAAAATAGGTAATTTAAATAATTTAATATTGAATAAATATAAAAATAAATTACCATGGTATGATATTCATAAAATATTAAGAGGTGATTTAATATATCCAATTTTAGTTAAAAATTGTTATGGTAAGTATTCATTGAAATTAGTTTGCAATTCATTATATAATCAAGGTTATATAGATTTAAAATGGCCAGATTTAGATTGCGGATTGACTTCATTATTTATTGCTAGAGATGAAATTTATAATGATAATATAAATATTAATAATGCACATTTTCAAATGAAAAGAATAATTGAATATAATGAAATTGATTGTTTAGCAATTTATAAATTATTAGAATGTATTAGAAAACACTAATATAACTAAACTTTTATAAAAAAATAAAATATTTTTGTAATAATAAAAAGTTGAAAAGTATTAATAATATTATATATATATACATTATGTCTAATATTTATTTATTAAATGAAACAAATGAACAAATAATCCAACCTTCAACTGTAAGCATTAAATTAATGAGCCATCAAAAAACAGTTGTTAAACGTATGTTAGATGTTGAAAAAGAAGGTTTTATTGAAATAGATAAATTACAATTAGGTGGAGAAGAAATTACAGAAGCCAAAGTTTTTACAAATATAGCAATTTTAGGAGATAAAGTTGGTGCAGGAAAAACTTTAGATATAGTTACATTATTAAGTGTTCGTCCAGCTTTAGATTTAAAATCATATAATTTAGGTGGATCTAGATATATTTCTATTATAGGAAACTTTCCATATAAAAAATGTGATACTAATTTAGTACTTGTACCACATAAACTTATTCTACAATGGAAAACACAATTTGAAAAATCTTTAAACTTAAATGTTCTTACCATTACAACAAATAAACAAATAGACAATATTGTCGTTTTATATGATGCAGTATATAAAAATTGGAAAAATGAAGATATAACTTATAAAACAGAAAAAATAGAATTAGAAAAAATTAAAAATGTTGATGTTATATTGATTGGTGATACAATGTTTAGAAGATTTGTTTCAGCTTGTAAAAATATATTATGGAATAGATTTATTATTGATGAAGCAGATACTATAAAAATACCTAGATTTGAACCTAGTTTACATTATAATTTTCTTTGGTTAGTAACTGGAACTCCAGCTAATTTATTTCATGCAACATCTAAAAGTATAATTTGTTCAATATTAAAAGAAATTAATTATAATATATTAAATAAATTAGTAATTAAAAATGATGATAAATTTATAGAACAATCAATAATTTTACCAAATCCTAAAAGATTATGTATAAAATGTTTAACTCCAAGAGAATTAAATATAATAAGGGATTTAATACCTAGTTCTATTTTACAAATGATAAATGCTGGAAATTCAGATGAAGCCATAAAGGCATTAAATTGTAATGTTGATACAGATGATAATATATTTCAAGTTATAACAAAGAATTTAGTAGATAATATAGGTAATAAAAAAATAGAACTAGAAGCAGAAACTAAAAGAATTTATCATCCATCTCTTCTTATAGAAAAAGAAAGACATATTAGTTCAATAAAAAATCAAATAGAAAAATTAGAAGAAAAATATAATACAATAAAAAAAAATATTTATGAACTTAATAATGATTATTGTCCGGTTTGTTTAGATACATTTAATAAACCAGTTATTGTAAAATGTTGTAATAAATTCTTTTGTTTTGACTGTTTAGCTGTATCATTAGGAGAATTACATAACAATAAATGTCCAAATTGTAGACAAGTAATAAATCTTTCTGATCTACATATTATTTCAAAAGAAGTTATAGATAAAAAAGAAAATATTCAAAAGAAAAATAAGCATGATTTAAAGGATAAATTAGATGTATTGATTGAATTAATTCATAACAAACCAGAAGGAAGCTTTATGGTATTTGCTAATTATATAGAAACTTTTAGTAAGATTGAAAAAAAATTTAATGAAGAAAATATAACTTATCATATTTTAAAAGGACAAGCAACTACTGTTAAAAAACATATTGATGATTTTGAAAATAAAAAAGTTCAAGTGTTAATGTTAAATGCTCAATACTTTGGAGCAGGAATGAATTTACAAATGACTACTGATTTAGTAATATACCATAGATTTAATAGTTACATGGAAGAACAAATTATAGGTAGAGCACAAAGAAATGGTAGAAAAGGAGCACTAAATGTTTATTATTTACTCCATGATAATGAAAATAATTTAATAAAGGATAATTTTAATTTTGAAGATGTTAAAAATATTCATTATACTGATTGGCTTGAAGAAGAAAAAAATAAAAATATTCAAAATTTAGATAATAATTTATCTATAAACAATATTCCTTTAAAAGAAAATACAAATGATTGTATATCTGTAGATGGTAAAAAAAATAAATTAATTGATGAAAATGATAATTTTGAAAAAATTATTATGGAAATAGAAGATGATACATTTAATATTAATAATTTTAATCTAAATGACTTTGAATGTATCTAAGTTTTTTTATTTAATTAATTTTATATTATAAATTAAAATATTTTATTTATAATATAATATTTTATGAAACAACTTGTTAATTTTATAGAAGCACATAAATATTCAAGATGTAGTGGGAGTTATAGGAAAGGTGTTATTTTTGATAAATTAGGAAAAATTTGTAGAATGTTTATTAATTTTACAAAATCAAAATTAGATAAACACTCTGAAAATTATGATAAAATTTTTTATGCAGGACGTGGGAAAAAGGATAAAGATCGTTATTTTGTAGAAAATACAGATGAAAATATTGAGAATTTACGTATGAAATATAATGATACTGAATTTCCTATATTTATAAAGAATGAAGATGGTTATTTTTATATAGGACATTTTTTAATTGAAAAAACACAAAAGAAGAAACAATATAATCCAAATTTAAAAAAATATTTTATAACAATTGGTTTTTATTTGTTAAAAATTAATGATAAATTTTAATTAATTTATCATTAAAAAAATTGAAATATTATAATATTAATAAAATTTATTATAATAGGATGGATAATAATTATATATTAACGTCGAATGGTTATATTGAAACTACACGAGAAATTGGATGGGTACGCGATGGGGACATGTGGAAAGCAGATTATAAAGATAAATTAGAATGGTATTTAAATAAGAATACTGGTTTTTGGGAAGAAAGATATAAAAATTATTGCTTTACTTCTTCATATTCATCAGAATCGGATCCTGCATAATTTGCATAATATTTAATTTTTTTTATAAAATTAATTTTATCTAAAAAGTTTAAATTAAAGTTATTTTTAATATTATTTTTTTTACTAATAGAAATATTATTTTTAGAAGTTGAATTATTTTTAGATTTAATAGATTTATTTAAATTATAATTAGTATTTTTTTCAGTTTTTACAAATTCAATAATAGTATTTTGATAATTTATATTTTCATCATTTGAAGAAATATCATCATCAATATTATCAAAATTATTTTGATTAGTTTTATTATTATTAAGTTTAATAGGTTTAAAATTTTCATCGATGATAGTAAATGTTTCTAAAATAGGTTTTATAATAGTTTTAATTTTTTCATGTGAAATAAAATTTACTAAGATAAAAGTATTATATATTTTATCATTAATAATAATTTTTTTTGATACAGATGCAATACCATTATTATAAGTTTTATCACCTCTATTAAATATTATTCCTTTTAATTCATTATTTTTATATTTTAAAGATTTTATAATATTTTTTATAATTACTAGCTTATCATTATATAGTAAAGTTTTACCTATATTAATATTTTCTATAATTTCTTTTTCAAGATCAATATTAGTATTAAGGAAAATATTATTCAAGTAAGAATCTTTATTAACAATAATATTATCTTCGACTAAAATAGACTTATCAATGTGTAAATTATCATTAAAACTTGAAGTACCATTTATATTTAGGGTGTGTTGTTTATTATTTTCTAGATTATTAGTAAAACCAACATTTAATGATTTACATGCATATAAATTATTATCTACTATTAAATCATCATATATATAAAGATTGCCATTAAATTCTACATCACCTTTAACATGAAGATTAGTATCATCATTTAAATCATTAATGTTTGAATAACCTATGTAAATTTTATCATTACATTGTATAGATTTAAGAACATTAATATTATTTTTAACATATAAAGATGTATTATTAATTAAGGAATAATTTTTTATAATATTATCATCATGTTCAGAAAAACCGATAAAAGCCTTATCTTCAATAACAATATTATTTGTTTCAATAAAATTATTAATTGATGTAATTGTAATATTTTTTTTTGATCTAACGATATTTGATTTAATATTATCAAATGTTTTATTATATTTTTCCATATAATAAATATTATAAATATAAACTTAAATATTTACTCATTTTATTTTATAAATTAATTATATATATTTATGTTTAATATACATTATGGTGGAGTTAAAAATAATAGTAAAAAAGGTAATAATAAAATAAATAGTATAAAAAATAATACAAATATAGAAAAAAAAAATAATGAAAATAAAATAAAATTAACTGAAAAAGATGAAAGACCTAGAAATATTTATGAAAAAATTGAATATAAATTAGAACCAATAAAAATATTATTTCAATATAAAAATAATAATAAAAAAATACAATACGAAACTTATATATTTGTTGGTTTTATAGGTAATAGATATAAAGAAATATTTGATAAAATAAAGGATTTAGATATATATGAAACATTAAAAACAATATCTATTGAAGATGAGAAAAAACTATCAAAAGGTTTTGGTGATTTTTGGATAACAAAATTTTTTAATAAATATCATATAAGTGCTTTTGTTAATAAAATTCAGAATAATAAAGAAATAAAAAATGTAATATTAAATAAATTTGAAGAAGAATGGTTAGTTAAATTTATTAATAAATTTAAATCAGATATTGTATTTAAAAAAGTAAATTATTCATATGCAGATTTAGTTAAATTTGAATATAAAATAAAAATGGGCAAAAAGTTAGAGAAAATAGAATTAGAAAAAGAGGATATTGAAGAATTAAATTTTGAAAAAAATACATATAAAACTAATAACATTTTATATGAAGTTAGTAAAGATATATTAAAAAATCAAGTTGGAGGTGATGATGAAGAACAAAAAATTTTTGATCAAGTTGAAGATGATAATATTAGTGATTTTGATGAAGATATATTTGATATAAATAATGATAAAGAAACAGATGATGAAAATGAGATTGCATCAGATTTACAAGAATTAGATGATGAATTAGAATATGAAGAAATTGAGAAGATATATCAAACAGATGTAGTAGATAAAAATTTTGAAGTAACATCAGATATGATTGCCAAAGTATTAAATGATGATAAAATAATTAATAATAAAGAAAAATATTTGGTAAATTTCAATATTGAAAAAGATGATTATATAGAAAATGATGAATTATCTAAAGTTTATAAAAAGAATTTTGTATATTCACAATATATATTTAAGGATGACTCTATTAAAACCATAAGAAATAAAATAACAAGTGCAATTGGCAATAATCCAAAATTTGGAAAAGAACATTATATAATTTCATCAAGAATGTATTTATGGTCAGAATATTTAATAAATGAAAAGATAGAAAAAATAGCTATTGGTCAAAAATGGATGAAAAAAAATGAATTATTAAATTATGACATAGAACCTTTAGCATTAAATAATTATGAAAATTTAGAAAATAATATAAAAAAATTAAGAGATTCAATGAAAAGATATGCAGGGAAAATTAGAAGAGAAGATGAAGAAGGAAATATTTTATATGACTATCAAAATTATATATTAAATGATGAGATTTATATGATTGATATTTATAATGAATTAGGTAAAAATTACAAAGGTAATGCTGAGAAAATAAATAATTTAACAGATACTTATTTTAAATTATATTTTCCTAAAATTAAACAAGAAGATATAAAAGAAATAGTTGAATATCTAAATGAAGAAAATAATTTAGAAAATAATAGAATAAAAAATTCATTTGAAACAACATTTAATGATATAATTATAGAAAAAGAAATTACAGATTTAGTTGAAATGATAAAAATAGATCAAAGTAAAGAATATTTTAAATTATTTTCAGACGGTAATTTTATAACTCAGTCAGTAATTCATGTTAATTTAGATATTAAAGATGAACAAACTGAAATAGAAAATATAGAAAATATAAACAAATTAAGTAATACTGGCGAATTTGGAACTATATTATTACCAAAATTAGATTTATTTAGAATATTTAATGATTTTTCTCCAAATGATAGATATCCATTTATTCAATATCAAGTACCAGATGGACAAATAATATTTAAATATTATGATACCTATATGTATGAATTTACTAAAACAAAAGAAAATGTAGAAATGATAACAAAATGGTTTGAAAATTCACCATATGGTATATCATTTAAGGTTAAATTAAATAATAATAAATTTATGGCAATAAATATAAATGATATAGGAAAAATAGAATATAAAACTCAATGGAAAGAAGAAGATGCAGCTAATATATATGATATAATTGATACTTATGATTTTGTTAAGGAATTAGTAATAAAAATAAACGAAACTTTACTAAATCATCCTAGAAAAATTAGTATAAGAATTCCAGAAGATTGGGAATTTAGATTTGCATTTATTAATTGTATTCAAAAATTTAAATTACCTGATAATAAAATTATAGATCATAATGATCTATCTGAATTTTGTAGGTTCTTTTTTCCTTATATAGCATTAGTTATAGAACCCAAAAAAAGATTATCAAAAGTTACTTCTAAAGAAGGTAAAAGTAAATATGGTTCTTATTTACGTTACAAAAGAGATAGTAAATTTGATAATGAAGGAAAGATAGAACAAAGAATATTATCATATTTACGGAATGTTGATTATGAAGATGATATATTAGCAGATGAAATAGCAAAACAGTTTAATATAACACCAGAAAAATCGAAAGAAGAAATATCAAAAGTGAGAAGTAAATTTCCCAATATATCAAAAAATAAAAAAATGATTAAAAAACTAGATGGTGTTCCAAAATTCAAACCACCTGGTATTGGAATAGATATTCAAGGAAAAATACCTGAAAAATATAAAATAAGAATTTCAGGAGCCAAAGATCAAAAACAATTAGAAAGAATAATTTTATTTATGAATATTTTAATCTTTTTATATAGTGAAACGTATATATTAAAAAAACCTGAAAGACAATATATAAAAGATAAGCTTAAAAAATTAACAAATATAGCTAAAAGAAGATCAAAAGTAGAAGATATTATTGATTATCAAAAAGAAGTAAAAACAATTAAACAAATGACACAAGTAGATAAGAAAAGATTAGGATTTAAACCAGAAGAAGGTCAAAATCAGTGGTCAAGGTCGTGTCAAAATTCAGGTAATGATAAAAAACGTAGACCACAACAAATACAAATAAAAAATATTACAGAATTAATAAAAAAAGGTTATAGTTTAAATAAAAAAACAGGTGAATATGAGAAAAAAGTTTTATTAAAAAATAAAAATAAGAAAGGTGAAGAAATTATTTTAAAAGCTTTAAAAGTTATGGATTCAAATGAAACAAATAATACAGTAAATGAAATTTTATATACATGTGATCCTGAAGATAATGCAGAACATATGTATGTAGGATTTTTAACAAAAAGTAATAATCCTTTTGGTGAATGTATGCCTTGTTGTTTTAAAAAAAATCCTTTAATAGCTAAAAAACAAGAAAAACAAGATTTTTATAAAAGATGTATGGGTGATAAAACCTTAATAGATAAGGAAAAAGTTTCGAGCAGTTATTCTCAAGGTGATATATTATATATTTTACAAGATACAAATAAAATACAAGAAGGTAGAATTGGTTATTTACCAAAATATATTGATTATTTAACAAATTATCAATTTAAGAAAACAAAAGAAATAAAAAATCATTATTTGTTAAGTACCAAAGGATATTATTTTAAATTAGGTATTAAACAAGAAGATTATTCATTTTTAAATACATTATCGACTATATTAAACTTATCTAATAATGAGATTAAAGAACATATAATTAATTTTTTAAAAACTGATGTAGATGAAACTCATTATTTTTCATTAAATGATGGAGATATTAGAACAGAATTTAGAATAGGAGATTTTATAAATTTTATTAGAGAATCAGAATATATAGATTATTATTACTTAAAAGATTTATTAAAAATAAGTGGTTTATTTACACAAAAAGGTATAGTTACGATTATTTTTAATAAAATAACAACTACTATAAATTCAGGTGTAGAGAAAGAAAAAATTAAAGAAGATTTTATAATAGATGTTGATAAAACAATGGTTATAGATTATGAATATATTTATAATTTATTTAATACAAAAGATGTCTTAATATTAATTAAAGAAGGTAAATTTTATTATCCTCTAGTTGAAGTTTTTAAAGAAAATGATAATACAAAAAATATTACTATAAAAAAAACATTTTCATCAGAAGATAAAGATAATAAATTAATAGATGAAATTAAAAAATATTTCGAGAAAACAATAAGTGATATTAATATAGATAATATAAAAACTCATGCCTCTGCAAGAGAAACATATTATATTTTAAATGAAATATCAAAAAAGAATAAAGAATATGAACCAATACATCAAGTTATAGATTCAAGATACAAGTGTAAATTTATTATTACAAAAAACAATACAATTGTACCAACTATACCTTCAGGTACTGTTATAGAACTAAATACAATATGTTTAAATACTAAAGAATATTCTCATAAATTTTCCGATTGTTTTTCAAAAGTAAACTTTTTAAATTTAGAAGTATCAAATAAGAATTTAGAACTATTATTCAAGTTATCAAATAAAAAATTAAATATTAAACCAATTGGTGTTTTTTATGATAATATTGATAAAAAAAATGATGTTAATTTAATAGGTATTATTACATCTAATAATGATTTAGTTCCAATTAAAAATATTAAAATTAATAAAAAAGATTTAGATAAAAATAATGTACTTTATCAAAATAGACCTTTATATTATGAATTGGATCAAAAATTAGCAACTTATAATAAGAATGATTTATTAAAAATAGATCAAAGAATTAAAAATGTTAATTTAAATAAATATAATAATGAAGCTTATGAATTATTTAAGTTTGAAATTAGTAATTTTATAAATTCAAAAAATAATTTAAATTATAAACAAGAACTGAAAAAATTAATTGATGAAGGTAATGTTAATAAAATACAAGATTTTTTCTTAAATATATCTGTATCTAAATTAAATGGAAAAATAATAAATAAAAATAATATTGTTGGTCCAGAATTAGTTAAAATTATTGATGATATACCTAATATTGATTATTATAAAATAAATAATCAAAGAATTATTTGTGATAAATTAGATGAAGAAAAATGTTCATTAAATCCTCATTGTGTTTATCATAATTCAAAATGTTCATTTGCATTAACAGAAAGTAATTTATTTGAATTTATAAGAAAATTATCAACAGAAATTGTAGAAATTAATATAAAAGCTTTTGAAATATTACGAGAAAAAAAATATTTTGTTTCAGATATTGTTGATTATAACAATTTTACAGAAAAACCAGGTCAAAAAATTATTAAAAATACTAATACAAATTTAGTAAAAATTTTAGTAGATCTATTTGGAAAAGAACATGTACCCAAAATTGGTAAAAGATACTATCATAAAAGAAATGAAATTGATATACAACAATTACAAATTGAAAACCCTCTTAAAGATATTAAAGAAGCATATACACAAACTGTAATCTCTTACAATTATTCAATATTACGAGCATACTCTAATGGATATTATTGGCATAAGCATTCATTATATGACAATGATATAAGAAATTTGGGTTATTACAGTAATTTGCAAAATGAATTAATTAATATTTTTAGATCTATTATTATAGATTGGTTAAATTTACCTACAAATATAGAATTTCTTGATAATTTAGATGAGAATACGAAAGCTATTATTAATAATCAAATATTATATTTAAATAAAAATTTAAATGTTGATAAAGATAATGTTTTAATTGGTACTATAGATATACAAAAAAGATTAATTATAAATAAATATATTATTGGATTAATTGAAAATAATATGGAAAATAATTTGGGATTATTTGAATTATTTATACTTTATAAAATTCATTTAATTCCTATCGTAATCCTCTTAAATGGTGTTCCAAAATATTTTATTAATAATAATTCAATTGTTGAAATTAATAATAAAAACGATGCATCCGACTATTTAATATCCAAAAATATTTGTATTAATATGGAATTTAATCAAAATATTTCTTATCCCTTTATGATAGACGTATTATATTACAAAATTTAGATATGAATGCATCTAATATTTTTTTAATCATTAAAATTTATTATATATATATATATAGAAGATATTTATTGCGGTTAAATTAAAAAAAAATATAAGAGAAATATAAAATAAATTAATTTTCTTTGTATTTATTATGTAATGCCTAATAAAAGCAATAAGTTTAAAAATATAGTAATTAATGAGAATAATTATAATAAAAATTTATTAGATGATGATAATGGCTCTAATAACATTAAAAATATTAATAATATAAATGAGGCAGAAGATGATGAAGAAAATAAAAATATAGTTAAGATTAATAATCCAGAATTAGTAAATGAAAATCATAAAAATGGTTCAAATGATTTTTTAAAAGAATTATTAATAAATCAAATTAAAAATATTGATTCTAATAAAAAATTAAATTATGGTGATATTAAAAGAATAAGTAAATTTTTAACTAGTTCGATATTTAGTGAAAATACTTGTTCTATATGGAATGGTTATGTTACTAATGAAAAAAATCAATCAAAGGGAACATATATTAATTTTTATTATAATAAAAAAAAAATAGCTTTACATCGTCTATTATATATAAATTATATTGGAGAAATATCAAATAAAGAATATATAAGATTTGTTTGTGATAATAAGGGTAAATGTTGCAATATTAATCACATGAAAAAATATTCATATAATAGAAATTTTATAAAAATAAATAATACTAATAATAATACAAATCCAAATAATATTAATATTTCATTTACTACAAATGATCTAACTGTAGAATTTTAATAAAATTATTTTTAATATATAATATATAATATAATGAGTGAATTAAATGATGATGAACAAGTCGATTTATATAAAATTAATCTTGGCGGATTTCCACCAATAATAAAAGTTAATAATACTATAAAAAAAAAGAGAGAATTTAATAAAAATATAAATCAATTTAATAAAAATCTACTCGATAACATGAATATTTTGAATGTAAAAAATATATTATCTAAAAAATAATTTATAAAAATAATTTATAAACCATATTTAACGATTATGAATAAAGAATCTTCTTCAAATATAAGATCAGCCTTAGAATATTATGATAATCATCAATTGGAAATTATAGAATTATTAAAAAAAATAGAATATATTAAATTTATTAATAATACACCTTCAACAAATCAAATTATCTTTTATGATAGTAATAAAAATATTTTGTTAGAATCTAATTATGAAACGTTAGGGTTTTATTTTCAAAATTCTAATATTTGGAAATGGGCGTGGTCAATGCCAACCTTAAGTAAAAATGATACATCTATTTCTCGAAAAATTTTAAATTACGCTTTTGATTTGGAACCAACTAAAGAATATATTCTTAGATCAGCATTAATCAATTCTTCTACATTAATAAATAATGATCTTCAATTAGATATTCATATAGCATTATCATCATATCTTATTAAAAAACCATTTATTTTTAAATTACCAATTGGTTTCAATCAAAATTCTACTGATGAATTTATATCATACAAAAATATATTTTCTGATAAATTATATGATAATTTTATCATATCTTATTTATTAATATTAGATTATAATGTTAATTAATTAATATATACAAATATCAATTATATATATTAATTCTAATTTTATGAAAAATATTTTAAAAAATCAAATAAATACTATTAAAGAACATACTTTTGTTTACAATGGTAAACTTATTAATTGCGATTTTTTAGATGATTTTTTGTGTCCAATTTCAAAACTTATAATGAATGATCCTGTTATAATAAATGATGGACATACTTATGAACGCGAATATATTATAAAATGGTTAAAACAAAGTAATTTTTCACCTAAAACTGGTGAAAAAATACAAAATAAAAATATAATTATACCAAATTATACATTGAAGTCAGCCATTAATCAATTAAAAGAAAAAATTTATAATCAAAAATTAAATAAACAAATTAATAAACTTAAAATAGCAGCTGATAATGGTAACTCATATGCTGCAAATAAATTAGGTATTATGTATAGAGATGGTATCAGATTTGTTGTAAAAAATTATGATAAAGCTTTAGAATATTTTTTAATTGCTGAAAAATTAGGAAATAGTGATGCATTAGTTAATATTGGTAATTTTTATGAATTTTTTAATAACCCAATAGACTATGATAAAGCAAAAGAATTTTATGAAAAAGCTGCAAGAATACATAATAATAGTAATGCATTCGTTAATCTTGGTTTATCTTATTTTCAAAGTACAGAAAAAAATATAAATAAAGCTATAAATTATTTTATTCAAGCCGAAAAATTAGGAAATATTGATGCTATAACTTATCTTGGAATTATACATGAAATTGAACTAGGAGATAATGATAAGGCGTTTCAATATTATTGTAAAGCTGAAAAATTAGGAAATTTTATGGCAATGTTGATACTTTGTAATTATTATTATGAAAATATGAATATTTTTAAAGTTAAAGAATTTATAGAAAAGGCTGCTAAAATAGCAGATTATAAACAGATTATGGAAGTTGCTGAAATTTATAATTTACTATTAAAAGATAATGTTAAAGCTAAAGAATATTATAAAAAAGCAATAGAATTAGGTAATTATAATGCTTTTATTAAAATTGCTAATATTTATCTTGATGAAAAAAATTATTCAATAGCTTTTGAATATTATGAAAAAGCTATTGAATTGGGTTTAGATGAAGCTTTATTAGATTTAAGCGATTTTTATGAAGAAGGTTTAGGTGTAGAAATTGATAAAACTAAAGCACTAGAATTTAAGAAAAAAGCAAATAATAAAGGTTTTTTTCGTGTAAAGGTTTAGATAAATTAATGTTAATCATAATATACTATCATATTAAATATTATTTTAATATCATTAATATTTTTAATTTGTTCCCATAAAGTATTTTTTTTATTAATACCAGGAATAACTACTAATAACTCAATAGCATCAGCCGATAAATAAGTTGTTAGTGCATTCATATTTGATAAATATTCATATATTTCATTAATTTTTGAATTATTATTTAATAATAATTTACCTATAAATTTTGATTCATAAAAAATATTAAAATATTTTTCATTCATATATAAAATATTTTAATATTTTTATTTTTTTTTTATGTATACCAAAAAAAATATAATTTATTTATATAAAATTATATAAATCATCTGGTTCTATATATATATAAATTATTATTATCTGTATAACTTAAATTATTTAATTCAATATTATTAAAATTATTATTTCCCTTTGAAAAAAAATCAAAACAAAAATAAATAAGTATAAATACAAATGCTGTGACAACTATTATAATATTTAAATTATAAAAATATTCATTACTTTCATAAATTTCTAGAGATTCTGGATTATATTTTATATCAATTATGTCGTTAATTCTATATTCTTTATTTGGATTTTTTAATACACGATTACATTTTTCATTATTAATAGTAAGACTTATAATATATTCTTTAGTGACTAAATTTGCATCAATAATAGTTCCTTTAGTACGTGGGAAATAGGTGAAATTAATATGTATTACATATGCTACAGCAAATAATAATACACCAATAATTGCAAAGTAATTCTGTAAATTTTCACCTCCTCCTTTTTGTATTACAAAATTATAAATTTCATCTAAATCAATATCATTATAATAATTTATTATTTTATTTAACATTATATAAATATATATATAAATAAAATTTTTTATAAATATAAAATTTATATCAAATCAATGATTTAGTTATAATTTAAATAAATTAATTATTTTATAGTTAATAAATAATAATTCTTTACTTTATTTATTTTAATAAAAAGAAAATAATTTTTAATAAATTATAAAAAAATTTATATTTACTATAATAGATGGATGATACGGAGATTATTGAAAATATTAACAAAAATTATTGTATAGTTAAAAATAATAATTTATTATTAGAAAATATTAAAAATAAAAATGAAGTTATAGATTTATCATTAAATTCTAATAAAACTTTATTAATTGAGAATTGCAATGATATAATAATTAATATTACCAAAATAAATCAAATTTTTATCATAAAGTCAAATAATATAAAACTAAATTATAAAAAACCAATTATAGGTATTTTTATTACAAATTCAAATAATATAAAATTACATGAAATAGTTACTATAGAAAATACAAATACTGATATAACTATTGAATTATATAATTCAAATTTTATAAATATATTAACACAAAATAAAAATAATATTTATATAATACTTTATTGCAACGATATTGATATAAATAATTATTCTTTACCATTAAATATATTTCAATCTTGTTGTTTTATGTATAATGATATTTTAACTTATTTTAATGAATAAAATATTTTTGTATTTTATTTATAGAATATTAGTTATTTATAAAAAATTCAAATAATATTTGTTTTACAGCATTTTCTAATGATGTGGAATACGTATTTTTATGATAAAAATAACTTAAATAATTAACATCATTACAATCTTCAAAATTAATATATTCCTTTTTTACATTGTCATAAATTTTAACATTTTTATTTTTATCTATATGAATAAATAATCCACTATGATTTTCTTCAAATGATTGTTTATCATAGACAAATAAATGATTTATCGTAATTTGATAATCATATAAATCTACACCACGCATTGAATAACAAATATATTTTTTAATATCAACAATTTGAAAATAAACATCTTTATCAACATTTTCTATTTTTAGATATTTTGGTACCATATAATATTAATTTATAATCTAATTTTATAATAAAATCAATTTTTATTAAGTTTTTCTATAAAATTATATTATTTATTTAAATAATTATTTATGAATAAGAATTATAAATGAGGCTTGAAGAATTACCAATAGAAATAATACATAAATTATTTGTAAAGTGTCCTCAATTAAGATTTGTCTTTTCAGAATTAAGAATATTATTATTAGGTTTTATTAAACCATCAGATCTAGAATATCCTAATAAAAAAAATAAACATAAAAAACAAATAATTATAGAACATAATGGTTTTAATCTAGAATTTAGAAATAAAAATATTGAATGTATAGATAATATTTATAATACATCAAAAATTCAATGTATAACATTTCATAAAATTTTACCACTTTTATTTACTGGTTGTAATAATGGATTTATAAGTGTATACGAATTAAATAATGATTTTATTAAAACTAGATGTATAAGATGTATTAAAGGTCATAATGATATAATATTATCAATAGCTTTTCATAATTTATCTTTAATTTTTGCTACAAGTAGTATTGATTTTACAATTAAATTATGGAATTTTAATTATAAAGAAACATTAATACAAAACTTAATAACTATTACTGAACCTAAAAGTTATCTTAAAAAAATTTTATTTCATCCATTTTTATCTATTTTTGCTTCTACTGGCTTTGATAGTAAAATTAAATTTTGGAGTATAGATATATCTAATCCCAAAAATATATTATATGTTTCTACATTAGAAGAAAATAGTTATAAAGCAAATACATTTGATTTTCATTTAACAATACCATTACTTGCTACAGCTGGATATGATCATGAAATTAAAATATGGTTATTAAATCAAAGTGGTACTGATACAAATCTACTACTAAATTTAGTAGGACATTCACAAATCGTTAAAGCAGTTAAATTTCATGAAACAACACCTTATTTAGTAAGTGGTGGTTGTGATAATACTATAAAATTATGGTTATTTAACAATAATTATACAAATGCTATTTGTGTTGCTTCACTTGATTGTAGTTCACCAGTTTACACAATATCCCTTCATAAATCAGGATTAATTGCATGTGGAACACATAATGGTTCAATTAATATATGGCAAATAGATGAGAATAACAAAAATGCAATATATAAAACAACAATAAATAAAAATGAAAATTATATTTCATATTTAGAATTTAATAATAATACTGAAAATATAGTTTTAGCATCTTGTGGAGATAAAATTATAAAATTATGGAGATAAATAAAAGATTTATTTTAATTTATTAACAATTAATTTTATTAAATCATTTTTCCAATTATAACCATATATTTTTGATAATTTGTAAGTTTCAATAAGTCCAGTTTTAATATTTATACAAATTGTATCATCTCTGTGATTTTTAATCATTAAATAACCTTTATATTTATCAAATGTAGTTTCTATTACATTTAATATATCATTTAAATTTCCTATTTTTTCATCATTAATTGATGTAATCAAATCACCATCAGAAATTATTTCATCTTTTTTAATTGTAGAACCAGATAAAATCTGTGAAATAATAACTTTTGGTTTTTTTCTAAATTCTATAGGATTAAATTCGAACATATTTTTATAATAACCATCATATTCTTTCAAATGATTTAAACAAAAATTCATAATAACTAATCCACCAAAAATAAAATAATCTATTTTTTCTATATTAGGCAATGAAATGTTTACTGGATATACATAATCTAATTTATAATCAATATTAATAATTTTTTTTTGACTAGTAGACCAAAATTTTATATTAATTATTTCATTTATATTATATCTTCTTAATAAATTATTTATATTTATTTTTTCTTTACTCCAAGGAACCATCATTTCACCATAATTATCAAGTTTATAACCATTAACTTCTAGTAAGATATCACCATCTCTTAAACCATAATTCATGTGCAACGAACTATCTTTATAACATTTTTTTATATAATAACCAGTATTATAATTTTTATTAATTTTATTATCTGTACAATAATTCCATAAATTTTGTTCTATATTATTAAATTCACACAATAATGAACATTTTCTAATAACCTTATTTTTCATCATCAAATCTTTCATATGTTTAAAAAAATTAATAGGTATAGAAAAACCCATACCCTCTGATTTTGGTATTTTAGCAGAATTAATACCAATGACCTTATTATCTTCATTAATCAAAGGACCACCAGAATTTCCCTCATTAATAGGAGCATCAGTTTGAAAAAAATAATCTTGTATACCACTAATTATACCTGATGAATATTTTGCATTATCTAGTCCTAAAGGATAACCAATTGCGAATACTTTATTTGTAGCACTAACTTTATCAGAATCATCTAATTCTAAAAAATCTGAAGAATTATAATTAGTAGTTTTTATTAAAGCAATGTCCATATTTGGACAACATGAAATTAATTCAGCTTCATATTTTTCTTTACCTAATGAAGGTATAGTTATATATATTTTAACTGAATTTTCAATAACATGATTACAGGTTACAATATAATTTTTATCTATAAAAAATCCAGTACCTATAGAATCTATATTTATTGATTTATTAAATGGACTTTTCCAATCATACGCAATACTTTGAGAAAGTATTCTAACAATCCCTTTTAAATTTATATCCATTATATAATAATTAAAAATAAATTAATATATAAAAAATTAATAATATATTTTATATAAGTTAAAATAATTTATTTTAATATAGTGCGTTTTAAATTATTATAAAAAAATTTTTAATATATTTATATATATATATATATGTTAGAAAATTTATGTTCTAAAGTAAAAATTTTAAGTGTTAAATACTTAAAAGCATACAAGGTAAGAGTTACCGATTATATACGTGTAGAGAAAAAAGGATCTTCTAGTGATAGTGATGAAATTATGTTTTCTGCAGATCATCATGGTAATGCATACGTAAATAAAACCTTAACTGCCAATTCAGTAGTTACTAAAAAACTTTGTAGAATAAGTGAACAATATTATGCTCCAGCTTCATATACTGCAAGTCCAGGAACAAATCCAGTTGTAATTTCTTTAACAACAAATGATGTTTTAAAAAATCAACACATATTAGTAAATGTTGATGTAAATTCTGCAGTAGTTAATTTAACACTTCCTACAGCTGCTGCTTTATTAACAACTGCAACATCTCTTTTAGAAAAAGTACCAACTGTATCAAGCTCAACACAAAAAGGTGATTGGTTTATTTTTACAGTAACAAATAATTCACCTGTCTCATATTGTGGTTTAGCTCCAGTTAGACTAGTTGCACCAGCAACTAATGGTGTATCTCCTAATGGGACAATAACTATTACCGGTAGTGCAAATGGTTTAAATAGTCTTTGTTCTGGTGCTGCTGAATTTGGTTTATATTTTACAAATGTTACTTCTGGATCAGTTGCCATTACAATAATAAGATTATCTGGAGATGTAGAATAATTTATTTAATATTTTTAATTAATTCAATTAAGAATATTAATATTTAATATAATATATTAATTTCTAATAATAATATAGTATTGTAGAATTTATGGAAAAATTATATAAACAATCATTGATAACAATAAATAACGGTTCATATGGAACAATATTATCAGACAATAATGATAATGTATACAAATTAACATTTCTTTTAGAAAATAATTTAATAGTAAAGAATAATATTATTGAATGTTGTATGTTAAAAAATAAATTATATAATAATAAATCTAAAAATATTATGACAGCAGAAGTAGAAATTTATAATATTGAAAATTTTTTAAATAAATTTATAGTTGATGAAAAATGCAGTAAAATATTTAAAAAATATAAATATACAAATTATGATTATATTTTTTTAAGTAAAATGAAAAAATATGATATAAATTTACAAGATTATTCTAAAAGAAATAAATTCCATGATTTTAATTTTATAGCTAAGGAATTATTATTAGGATTAAATATTTTGCACCAAAATAATTTTTTACACGGAGATTTAAAGTTAGCTAATATTTTGTATGATCATCAAAATCTAGTTTTAATAGATTTTGGAGGTATTAAAAACACTAATTCTGTTTTTTATACTAAAACATGCACCCTTACTTATAGAAGTCCAGAAGAATTAAATCATGATGTAAATAATACATTTTTTAAACCAAGTTTTAAAAATGATATTTGGAGTTTAGGTATAATTTTTTCTGAATTATTATTTAATAAAAGTTTCACTCTAGATTTATATAATAATATATACAATAGTATTAAGTTTTCAGATAAAAATGTTGATAAAGAAAATTTAATAGAAAAAAGATTTTTAGAATGGTTTATAAATAATAAAGAAATAAATATTATAAATTATGCAAATGAATATAATATTAAAAATATAGAAAATAAAATTATTAATATTATAAATAAAATGTTATCAGTAGATTATGAAAAAAGATATAATAATCTAAATGAAATTTATTATGATTTATTTAATAAAAATATAAAAGATGATATAAAAGATGATTATGTTTTAAATTATTCATATGAAATAAATATTAGTGCTGATAATTTAATTAAATTGAATGAGATTAGAGAAAGAGAATATACCTGGTTATTAGATTTTTATACAAATGATGAAATATTATTAGTTTTACCATTAACATTTAATATAGCTGATAGATTTTATACCTATATTTTAAATAATAATATTCCAATAAATGATAAATCTATTAAATATGATATAAATAAAATAATTATGATTTGTTGTAATTTACTATCTATGACTTTTCTATATAAAGAATTACCAGATATAAATGATATTTATAGTTATTTTTTTATTAAAAATATAAAGTTATCATATTTTAACATAATTATGCAATATTATATAAGTAAGATATTATTTTTTTTAGACTTTGATATTTACAGACCATATTACATTGAATTAAATGATACAATTTTAAATAATTCTGAATTATTTTTAAAATATAAGAATATGATATATAAAATATTGCATAAAAATATAATATGTGGAAAACAGAATATTATTCCTGAAGATTATACTATAAAAAATATTTAATATAATAAATTAATAATTTATTATATTAATATATGTATTAAATGGACTTTTTTTTTAATAAATTAAATTTAAATTATTTAATAGAAATATTTACTAAATATGAAAATATAGAAAAAATAAAAATATATTATGATTTATATGAAAAAGTAAATAATAAATTATATTATACAGATAAAGAGGAAATAAATATTAATGATGATTTAGTATTTAAAGAATATTGTTATGAATTTAAAGAAATTAATAAGAATGAAATACCTTATTTTGAAAATAAGAAATTATTTATTAAAAATATGAATATTAATTATTTAATAGATACTTTAATTATATCTTCAATTTTAAATTATGAGATTATATTGCCTGATTTCAATATAAATGAATGTTCTAAATTAAATAATATTAATAGTTCAATATATAATAAGCTATCAATAATAGATAATACAATATATTTTAGTAATTTTATAAAAATAATTAAAGAAAATAAAATTTACATAAATATTTTAAATTTTGAGTATAAAAATTATTTTAATAATTTTATGATTGATAATTTACCAAAATTAATTTTATTTATTATTATAAAGAATGAACATATTATAAAAAAAAGTAATAAAATAAAAGATTTACTAAGTCTAAATTTATTTAATATAAAAAAAATAGATAAGATGATTTCAAAATTATTTATAAAAACAGAATATAAAACAATAATAAAAAAATATTATTATATAATTAGTTTATTATATAATGTAAAAGATAAAGAATTATTAATGGGTTATTTTAGTAGAAGATATAATCAATTTGAAAATGATATATATGAATATTGCATAAATGTGTATAATAATTTTGTAGAAAATGATAAAATAATGCTTGAAGAAATAATAAAAATTAAATTATTAACAAATGAATTTATTTTAAAAAAAATGAATAATATTTCAATCATAAATAATAAATTTAAAAATAATGAGGATACAATTTCAATTATAGATTATCAGGATGGTTTTATTTTATTGTGTAAATTTATATATGAAAATAAATTAATTTATTCAGATGAGCTAAATGATGATTTATTAAATAAAATTTTTGATGGAAAAATATGTGAAATTAGAGCTAATAAATTAATAGGATTATCATCAGATGGTAATTATAATTTTATGAATAATAATAAATTTAAGAATAGATATGAAAGTTGTAAAGAAAAATATAATCAATTAAAATATTTAATAAATTTATTAGATGAAAGATATAATAATTAATTGAAAAAAAAATCTATATATTAATAATAGACACATGGCAATAATAAAATATAATAATACGGTTATAAATAAACCAAATATAAATAGTTATATAATATCGTTAAATAATAATATAAATGAATTAATATTTACAAATAATAATAATGTATTAAGTCAAATACAATTTAAATTAACAATAAAGGGATTTAAAAAGTTTTCTCTTACGAATATAAATTATAAAAATACTTATGATATAATTGACAATATGGTATATTTTATAAGTTTTATTTTAGATAAAAATCAAGAAATTAAGCTAAATTTTTTTAATAGTAATTTAGATATTGATAAATTAATAACAATAGAAAACATAAGTGAAAATATTATTGAAGTAAATGATAAGATAAATATTGATAAAATCTATATAATTAATTTAGAAAGAAGAAATGATAGAAAAAAAAAAATTATCGATGAATTAAAAAAAATAGGTGTTAAAAATTATGAATTTATAACTGCAGTTGATGGTAATGATGTAAATGTACAAAATTTATATAAAAGGTTAAAAAATGATACTAAAAGTAAATTAAAATCAGCAGGTCATTTGGGATGTTTATTATCTCATAAAAAGGTATTAGAAAAAGCTTTTATAAATAAATATAATCAAATTTTAATATTAGAGGATGATATATTTTTTAAAAGTAAAGATTTTATAAATGATTTAAAAAAAATGATTATATGTCCATGGAAAATAATATTTTTAGGAGCACCTATATTAGAAAAAAAGGTTTTTTTAAATAAATGGGCACATTGTGATAAATTTCCAGGTACTTATGGATATATAATTAAAAGAGAATTAATACAAAATATATTAACTTTATTGAAAAATATGGAAAATTCTATAGATATAATATTTATGAAATATTTACAAAAATATAATTTTTGTTTTATTTTAAATGATTTTGTTTTAACTGATATTGTAGATTCTGATACATCAAAAAAAAAAATTTTCTTTCAAAAATTAATTGATAATTTAAATAGAGATGACTAAATTTTTGATATACTCTATAAATATTTTCTAATAATATACATAGACATAAAAGACTTACAATTGTTATAAGTTTTGTTTGATATACAAATCAAAACTTGTTTTCTATTTTCCATCCATTTACTTTATAGAATACAATTTCTATATAGTAATATTATAAAAATTGAAATTAATAAATTTTAATATATACGGCATCTTAAAATGTCTTTTATTAACTATTCAAGATTACCGAATAATAATATTATTTGTAGATTTACAAGTAATCCAAATGACCATACAAAATCATCTAAGGTAACTACACTTGTGGTTATTATGGATGAATCTGGTTCAATGGGAAATGATGGAATTGAAGCAATGAAGAAATATAAAAAAGTCCATTTGAATTTTATGGACCCTAAAACACGTGTATGTATCATAGCTTTTCAAACATCATCAAGATTGGTTGAAACAACACTTGAAGATTTAAATCCATCAGAATTTAATGGAAAAGGAGGAACTGTTATGTGTCCAATTATTCCAATTATTACGCAAGTTTTACAGAAATATAAGTCTACTGATATTAGGATGACAATTGTGAGTGATGGAGAAATTAGTGATGCATTACATTTTAAAAACCAGTTTGAATATAATTGTTCTAATTTTTTCAATTCACAGAATATTTCAATAACAATGATCCGACTAATTACAAGTTATTATGGAACCCCTGCGATTAAAGAATTATGTATGTTTGCAAAAATGTCAAGTGAAGGTGCTGGTGAATTGATTACATTAAATCCATCAGAGTTAACAATGTTTGATGAAATTTTTAAATCACAAGATAATAGTTATCAAATATCATCATTAGCTCAAAATTTAGGAAATGATGTTTTTCAACAAAATTCTACTTCACTAAGTTTGAGAAATGAACAGATTTTTTTCATGAAAAATCTTTCTGAACTAAGAAGTGAGGATGGTTCTTCAATTGAAATGTTTGAGGCCCCACTAACTGTTGGTGCTCAATTATATGAAAAATATTTAGATGGAATGGTTAACAGACTTGGACAAGCAAAAGTTCGTGGTGATCTTGATATAGACGCCAGAATAGACAAATTAACAAATTTATATGAATTATTACAGCAACAAATTGCAGTTTTGTCAATACCTACTAATATTACTAATGTATCGGTTGCTCAAAATGAATTGTCAATGAGTTTTCGTGCTCAAAAGTTGTTACAGAAAAAAACAAAGGAAGCCAAGACTGTTCTTATTACTTTACAGACTTTAAAAAATGAGCAAAATGTTGCTAAAATGAATACGAAACAACAAGCAGACTTTCTTCAAAAACTTAAAGAAAATTCGAAGGATACAAAGGATTTTGCTAGAAGAGCAAAAACATCATCTATTTCAGATTTACAAAATACTGTGAATGATGCCATAAAATATTTTATTTCGATGCTTACACCACTAAAAGAAGCTCTTCATACTCAAGAGCAATCAAGTGAACAAATTCCAGTTGATTTTATTACCCAGGAAGACTCTCTAACTTCTTTTATTTGTGCGATTGAAGCTATTAAAGAAGATCAAGAGCTAACTGTAGACGAAGCAGTCCAACTTTTTGGACTTCTTGGTCTTGGTACTAGTCATAATGTAGATGTATATCCAGATGCATCAATGTTATTTGGAAACGTTAATAAAGTATTCCATACTTGTTACATAAATCAATCAACATTGTGGGGTTGTCATGGAAAAACTCAGGGAGATGGTTCGTGGGGAATAATTAAATCACCCTTTCACAAAGGAGAAGATATCTCATGCCTTACAACAGTAATTCCCCTTAAATCATTGAATCATCCCCTCGTATGGGAATGCATGATGAAAAGTGGTATGTTTGCAATTCAAGCGTCTATTACGATCCGTCGTAGGCCTGAACCAATTCCAAATGATATACCATTTCTTTATGGTGCATTAGTCAAACATGTTATCGAAAAACCACGTTCAGAAGCAAATCAAAGGTTACTTAATGATATTATGGAAACAATGGCTGGAATGATGTCATCCAAGTCATGGAATGAAATTATTAAGATAATTGAAGAAAAGCACATTTGCGCATTTGTTGGTGATAATGGATTTTCTCATTATTGGATACCCTTAACTTTAATGATGTGTCGAGTGGAATTTGCAAAAATAGCCTCAACAAATCCAAATGTTTTACGTGGAATGTTTGAATATTGTATTTTTCGTCATTTTCAAACTTTAATGAAAGGACAAGATAGATCTCAAGCAATTAATGAGTTCCTTGGAATATCAGATCATAACAAACAACAAATTTTACCAGACGATATTGCAGAACCTATAATTGAAACAATCGTATTTTCACGCGAGGTTAATCCCACTGGTAAGAAGATAATTGAATTTAAGCACATACTTGATTTGGTGTATACAACATGTTCTTTAATTTTTGAATTTTATGGTCTTCCAGTTTTAACATTTGAAAGTTTTCAACAAATCTTAGCAAGTGATACTAATTTTGATGCCTACCAGATATTTTCAATCTATGTTGGCCTAATTTGTAATGGAGAAAATGACCGTTTTGATAAAGCAAATGGAGGAGCCTACAAATGGGAAATAGAGTGTTCACACGAAGAATTTATTGGTGATGTAGTTGCAAAGATTTATCGTGAGGATTACGAAAAGTTAGTAAAAGAAAAAGAAGCACGAAATCAAGCTAAAAGAGAAAGTGATTTTATTGAACAATCTTCAACAATAACATTTGATGAATTTTCAAAAGGGTTATCGATGATTCCAACACATCATTTATTAATCCCACGATTGATTGAACTACTGTCTAATCCATCATGTATTGAACAAAAGAAAAAAATAAGTCTTTTCTTTTTAGGAGAATGCGAAACATCTACATACAATCAGGGCTTAATTCAAGCAAAATACTACCGTCAATTTATTAATTTAGGTATTTTTAATGAAGAAGAAACTGCTTCTATAAAGAAGAAAATGAGCTCATGGACAAGAATGGATCTACTTGTAAGAAAAGCAAAAGGTGATACATATTTAATAGATAAAGAACCATTAAAATGTCTTTCATGGCTTCAAAAAAATATTGGTGTAGATCCAAGAAATAACTGTTCTAATTTTGCTAGATTAGCAAGAGCAGACCCAGAAAAATACAATAATCTAATTTTGGGATATGTTGATTCGCCATCGGATCCTGCAACACTTGCTGGTTTTGGCCCTATAATTAAGGAAGAACAAAAAAGATCAAAATTGTGTGTAGAAGCGATTGGTTTTGTTAGCTTGAAACAATACAAACTCGATTTACTAGCAAAAGGAGGAGTTAATGATTGGATATCATTTCTTAGAGAGTTTGATAACCTTCAATCGACGAAACCAGC
>VFQS010000716.1_pt1 | contig 34731 bp, 34 predicted proteins | sample 3512361 | NCBI WGS metagenome assembly VFQS01 (sample SAMN10412375, study PRJNA504923) | tailings metagenome | isolation source: Relicate 1 Philex TSF3 active mining | place: Philippines
AAATAATCAATCTCATCCGATACTCCTTCCGAATATCAACATTTCCAAACTGCGAGTATATCCGCTTCATCTTCGGCCCATCCACTGATATAAGTATCTTCTTCATTTCCCCCATTTCAACTCGAATATGTCCAGTAATACACACTTCCCTAAATAGAGATACATCTTCCGGCGGATTAATATAAATCTTTATCTCGCCATCTCTCGCCACCTCATAATAATAAGACACTTCCACCATCGCTCCGTCCCTCTTCATAGAAGCCGGTAATGATGATAATAGAGGCGACTGATATATCTTCTTATAATCATACTCCTTCAATTCATTCCTACCAGAAAATAATAGCGGGGCCTCCTCAATCATAACTCGCGTAATATCCCTCAAATATAATGGGACCCTCCTAATTACCAAATCATACCCGACCTTCGTATCAGAAATTAAAGGCCGGTTATAACAATTCAGGCTCAGCGCAATTTTTGGACTACGAATGTCGTTCCCACCTCCAAATCGGTCGAACCCAAATTCACGACACTCCCCTTGTGTAAATAAAAACTCGTAATTCTTCTTCAAGAAATGGATGTCGTGTAATTGCTTCCGCGAAACCCTCCCTAAATCAATGTCTTTTATATTATCGCGAATCATCTCCAATTTCAACTGGATAACCGGACATCCCAAAAAATATATGCGGTTCTCTGGATTAAAAACGACATCGTCCATATTTTCAACAGCATACCCAATCCTCCGACACTCCCCCGCAAATATGTCAATATATCTCCCAGCCTTCAATCCACTGACCGAATACTTCGGAAAATTGTTCATAATCGTTAAAGGTTCTTCCATCGTCTTGGCTTCTTCTCGAATCGCCTCCTTCATCTTCTTCTGCTTTTCATACATCTCCGGAATCATCGGGAAATAATACTCCTCATTCCCATAATACGTCTTCCCAAAATCATCAAAAATACCAGCTACTCCAATCGCCGGATAAAAATCCTTTATTTTTGCTTCGTGGTCCAGCACCAAGAAATCCACGTCGGCGCAATCACGCACATTATATGCGCTCTTTATCACGCTCCCCGCCAACAAATAATTCATTGAATGCGCGACGTTCCGCTGTAAAAATGCTTCGAATGTCAGTAAATAGACATATAAATGATTATAAATAACGTCGTGTTTCCGCTCGTTCAAAAAACGGACTGTTGGAGGATGAAATAGCAATTTGAATCCACTGACCACATCCATTATACGAAATCCACTCAGCGACGCTTTCCTGACGCGCGGGTCGAACACTAAATAAACATAAAATTCATATTCGCATTTCGGTTCGCTTCCAATGAAAGGGACAGTAGTCGTCATTTGATTATCATAATTCAATAACTGCCAAAAATTGAAGAGACCATCCCGCATCAAGTGAATGCGCTTTTTATGAATAAGGGTCGCCCCCTTCATATCATCTATCGGCTTCTCACTAATAAACATCATCGCGTCATCCGTAGATTGGACGAATAAAAACAGTAAATAAAAGACAACATTTTCTCCATTACGCGACTCCACTTCATCCCAAGATGTGGGGGCCTCATCATCAAAGAAGGCGTGAATTTTTTTCGCAAAAGATGAATAGTTCCGCCGATTTTTAGTAAGGCGATTGAAAATCATTTGAATAATCGACCGAATAATCTTATAATCAACTGATTTCAACTGTGATAAAAGATGGGACGCATCTTTATCCAATATGACCTTGCTATCCACTCGTTTGAGACATAGTGGGACCAGCTTATCACTGGAAAATGTCTTTTTATCAAATACTGTCCTATCTAATAAAATTCTCTGAATCTTTTTGGAATAATCTAATTTATCCACGATTTTATAATTTATTTCTTCCTGATATGTTTTTAATTTATCAAGAATGTTTTTATTATGTTCTAAAATATGTTGTGTATCCATTTTTATATTATAAAAGTCAATTCCTTTTAAGTTGTTGTTCCGCTATTGGTTCGCGCTTATACATCTATCACAAATCAAACCAACTCCTTCAACAAATGTCATATCATTTGATGAGCAACCACAAACAGAACATTCTGTGTAATCGCGAAAATGCGAATTGTGTTGATTGTGGTTTGCGCAATCCGGATGAAGACGCATTCCATCGACTTCGACCACGTTGCTTCCTTCAATGATAGGGTTTCCACAAGAAGGACACGCGCTTTCGCGCCTTCGCATACATTCCGCATCGAAGCACATCCCCTGAATAGTTTCGCCACCACATTGAGAACATTGTTCTGGTCGTTCGGGTTGTCCAGTGAGATGAGGTTCTGCTTCTTCTTCTGATTCTGCTTCTTCTGCTTGAATCATCCGGCCGAGAAATGACTTTAATTCTTCGAAGACAAACGCAAAGTCTGATTCTGGATTTGGGAACCAACTCTTTGGAAGCCGTTCCGATGACAAGTAGTAAAGAATCCACAACAGGTCAATTCCATATAACTGATTCTTTCGAATCATTGTGGCGCATCCATTACGAGATTCTTCAGGTGTTTTTCTCGCCGATTCAAACAACTGAATGAATGTTTGTCTATAAGCTGGTTTGATTATATCAAATTCATCACGACTCAACATTTCTCTTATTTTTTGAGTGAACGCTTGTTCATTAACTGTTGGGGAATGTGTTCTAGCAAATCCAAGAATAAATATTCGCAGGCGAGTCAATTCATTATTTTTTGAATCACGGGACAAACTGATTCCTGCTTCACGATTTTGTTTCAGTATGATAAACCGGTCAATCTGATGAGCAGAATGAGTTGATGAGTCTGGTTCTCGATGATTCTTCATCAAAATTCTCATTTTGATGATATACCAAATAGAACGCATAAATCTTTGAATTACGGATATTGGTTCGTCAATCCGCTTATATTCTTTCAATTGAGAAAACACTTCTAATAAAAGTGTTCTATCAGAAGTCTTTCTTTTTCTTTTCAAGCAGTCGATTCCTAATCTTTTTGCTCTGTTTGCAAGTTGTTGTTGAACTGATAACATTTCACGAATTTAATGACTAAAATCTGAATCGTATTTTTAATCAATTTTTATTATTTAAACTAAATATGAAACATCTCAAAAAAGCAGAATTGTATTCAAAAATTTGCGATTTTTATCACGCAAGAGATACCAACTCATTATCAGAATATTCATCATATTACCTCGAATTATTCAAAGATTTAGACGATGATGAAACCCATATGGTTATGTTTTTTCACGCTTTTTCAAAACGTTCAATTGAATTATATGAAGAGCTACTCATGAACCAGAAAATATCATCGTCAGTAAGAACATGGTCCGAGTATAATATATCGATGCTTTACCCAAAAACAGAATCTCCCATTCCTAAAATAATCCATCTCCTCTATTTTGGAGAAACCGAGTTCTATAATATTCATTATCACTGTATCAGTTCAATTATCCGAACAATGTCCCCCGAATACGAGATTATCCTATACAACAATAAAGAACCCGTCAATAACCGCTACTGGGATAAGATAAAAAACTATGTCCAAATAAAACCCATTACAATACCAGAAGAGTTCGATGGATTTCCTCTCCATCATTTCCAATACAAAGCCGATGTATGTAGAATGAATGTATTATACGAGCACGGAGGAATCTATTTAGATATAGATATGTATATTTATCGGAATATCGGAGAACTCCTTAAATCGAATAAATCTGTCTATATTTCACGCGAAGGTAAGGGTGATGGTCTTATTAACGCTTTCATCGCTTGTAGTCCCAAGAATGAGTTCATCAGGCTCTGGTTCGATAAATTTAGGTCCGGACTTCGAATGGGAATTTGGGCCTATCATATACGCGAAAGTAATATGAACCTCATAAAGAAATACCCCTACTTTATCCAAAAATACCAGATTGAGATACTTGACCATGAATATCTTTTCCCCTATTTGTGGGAAGAGACTCATAAATTTATGGCAATGACTCCGGTTCCCGAAAACGAAAAAATATATGGTGTCCATCTCTTTGAAACGATTCTATACCACAATATTAAGGAGCTCCCGATGTATAATAAATTAATCCCACATAAAATTCATGTGATAACCGTCGAAGAGCGCCCTGAAAGAACCGCTCTTATAACACGATATTTAGACCTCCACGACGTGGATTACCACTTATTCATTAATAAGATGAACCCACGCCCAATAATTGGATGCTTACTTTCACATATTAAGGCGATTGAATACGCAAAAGAGAACGATATGGATGAAATAATGGTAGCGGAAGATGACATTGTATTCCGTGATTTATCAAAGATACACGAAATGAGGCCATACCCCGCGGACTGGGATATGATATATTACGGTGGAATATTAACACATCATACCGCAATAACCGATGGCTGGATTAAGGGAATTACGTGGTGTAATCACGCATATGTAGTTCGCAAAGGAATGTATGACATAATTCTTTCCAAGTTCGCGGAAATGAATATCGATGATATGTTCCACAATAAACAATGTATCGACTGGTTTTATACGACTCACATCCATCCCCATTATAACTGCTATTTAGCAAATGACCAGTATATTGTCCAAAGGGAGAATTTCAGTGATATCGACCATAAAGTAAAATGGTCAAATAATTTTAACTGGGACACATTCGCAATGAAGCAAATATAAGACAAATATAAAAAATGAAAGATTTTTTGATTAATTTTTATGTCCCATAAAAATGATAAAAACATTAACATTTTTACTGTTGATTACAATGGCTTCTGCGATACCGATGTTTTTTCCATCGATATCAAAGCCACACATTACAAAAAAAGAGCCAGTGGTTCCAGCTGAACAAAAGGAAGCAGACAATTGCTCAATTTGCGATTTCATTGTCTCAAAATCAGAGGAATATATTACTCCAAGAACAACCTACGATGATGCTCTTCATATCATGAAAACCAATTGTAATCATCTTCCAAAGATGAAATACAATGATTGCGTTGAAATGGTATCCAAAAAAGGAGAAAAAATCATTAAGATGATTGCGAAGAAAGAGGACTCCTCAATCATTTGCTCAAATCTTCACGTATGTGAAAAAGTCGTTTCGGATATAACGGATTGCTTCTTCTGTAATTACGCGTCGAAACGGATTAATTTTTTCCTCAATGACAATCACACAATTGCGGATATCATTGAATATGGCGAGTCCTTTTGCGACCACGTTGGTTATTCATATCACAACACATGCGTCCGTTTTATGGATTCTCACTATCGAGATTTAATTGGGAAGCTGATTGACCGCCACACTCCGACCGATGCGTGTGAGGCAATTCGGATGTGTCTTAAATGAATTCATCCGGTGTCCAACCAGCAATTAGTCGATTTTTATCGTTTGAATTGAGTCCTTTTACTTTGACACTGAAATACCATATTGTGTATAGATACCAGAAACTGATTGGTGTATTTATGATATAACCGACTTTTAGCCAGACATGGCTCGTTATTGAAGCAAAATATACATTTATAATTATTGAAGTTATTATATGAAATTGATAAATATAAAGAAGAATTGTGTTATATTTGCGTTGTCCGTAAAATCCGGCAATAATAAAAGGAATAGCTATCAAGAACTCCATGTAAAAAAGGCTATATAACAGTATTGTCATTAAATCAAATGTTAGATTGAATAAAATAACGGATGACATATGATAAACATTGTATTTTGCTCTATATCCAGTTATAAAATAGTTTCCATTGTCATATTGATAATAAGAACTGTCTTCCATTTTTATATATAGCGCGATTTTTTTATATTCATTATTATATGACGAACCGCAACTTTCCTTATCCTCTTAAAACGAATAAGCTTACGATTTATGGAATTAAAGGATGTCCATATTGCGCAAAAATGAAAGACATCGCTGAAAATGTTCGGGGGTCCGTATATCACGACATAGACGAGCTAATTAAAAAGGGTTTCGCGAAATCATTCGTGGATTTCAAACGGAAGATGAATCCGTTTATTAATAATTATGATATGGTCCCTATGGTTTTCATTGAAGATAAATTTATTGGAGGGCACGATGATTTTGTGAAAATATTCTTAAAAGAAAATAAGAATAAAAATAAATTGTCCGTCGTCTCGAATGATATCAAGAAAGAAGAAAAAGAATTGTTAAGACTTTTAGATGGACTTTCTAAAAGAAAGCGCTCACGTAAAACGGCTTAAATATAAATATATACTAACAATAGTATTATGAATGATGAAAAAAAATTAAATGGAAATACAAAGAAGCCATATTTATTAATAGATAGTAGTTATGTTTCGTTTCACCGGTTTTTTTCAACGTTAATATGGTATAATAATATTTATCAGAAGGAGGAGGATGATGATTATGATTGGTCTGAAAATCCGGTGTTTATGAAGTATTTTAACGACACGTATATGAAAAGTTTATTGAAATTTAAGTCGATATATTCGGTCCCGCCGGAGAACATGATTATTGTTCGCGATTGTCCCCGCGAGACCATATGGAGGATGTCGATTTATCCGGAGTATAAAGCGACTCGAAAGAATACGTGTAGTTATAAAAACAAGAAATATAACATCGGAAACATATTTAAGCACATTTATAATAAATTATATCCTGAACTCGAAAAAATATATGGATTCAAAATAGTTAAAGTAGAAAACGCAGAGGCCGATGATGTTATTGCAGTTTTAGCAAATAAACTATACAACCAAGATAAGAGTCGTTTGATTGTTATCATAAGTAATGACAATGATTATTTACAGCTCGTCAATGATAAAACACTGATATGGTCCCTTCAAAACAAGCTCCTGAATTCAAAGGTGGAGACTACGTCGCAGGAAATGTTGATGCGTAAAATATTGCGTGGTGATGAAGGAGACAATATACCATCAATTGTCGGGAATATGTCAGAGAAGGATATTACTGAACTGATTCAAAATCGCGACAAATTTGAATCGTGGTTGAATACGAGCGATAAGAGGAAACTATTCGAAAATAATCAGAAGCTCATAGATTTCAACTTTATACCGAATGAAATAAGGGAGGCCATATTAGAGGCGTGTAAATCATGGACTGATTAGGTTATTACACTGGCGGACACGAGTCAATGAGCGCCCCATAACATAATCGGGGAATAGTTTATTTGGGTAAGTATTAACAGACTTCTGACAAACTGATTGGAAGCTGTTTGTGGTCGTATCGTAGTTGTAATTAGAGCAATTTTCGCCCATAACAGTTATATTACAGCGCGGGTTGGGGGGAGTGGGGCCAAACTTTGAGAAAGCGCTTCCCCATCGTGGGGTTCCACCGAACTTAATATTTGTTGCGCCTTGACTTGCTTCTGGATCGGGGGATGGGGCCGAGTAATCTACTCCAAGCGATTCAGATGGGAAATCGGTGAAGTTTTCCTTCTTGATTTCTGTTGGTGGGGCTATAATTGAATGCGAGCGGTCTAAAAAGAAAACGGCTAAAGCAACAATTATAATTATTAAATAAAATAAATCCATTTACTTTTATGAATAAAATAATTTTTGATTATTGATTATTGGGTTTGCACTTTTGGGAACGGTTCCAAAAAGTTCTCCATGGGCTGGATTCCCAAAACGTCCTGCTGGGTCGGTTCTTCCATATATACCGGTTCTATGTCGTATTCATTGAGTGAATCGCGGGGACAATCCGGCGGGGAAATTATTGGGCGCTCCATTTTCTTTGGTATGTCGAAAAAGTGATTTCCGGCGTAGATGAAGCCCTTTTTATTTAGGGGAAAGTCCGCGTCGGCGACGATTGAATTACAGGTTTGGAACCTGTTGCGGTCGGCTGTTTTATAATCTTGTTTCCATACGCCATCGTAGAGAAATTCGGGTTTTCTAAATTCATACTTCCCGCTTGTTGGAACAATTGGGATGTCTGCTTTGTTTTCTAAATTACCGATGAAAAAAGGCTTACCGTCTTGGCTTGTTCCCGATGGGACGTGTAAAGCGACTGGTGTTGTGAATGATTCTTCTACGGCGCCTTTATTAGAGGGGAATATCATAAGAAGTATCAGTAAAAAAATAAAAATAAACAATAGTTTCCACATATTGTTTATTAGATTAAAATTTATAATTTTTTTGGAAAACCAAAAGCAAAAAAAATCAAAAAATTTTTTTTGCTATTCGTCTCCTTGTTCGACGTCAGAATCCGAATCTAAAATTTCAACGGCTGGTGAATAACTACGAGGTGATGGAGAAACAGCTGCAGAAGCATTTTCCCCAGACATGAACCTCGATAATTCACCCGCAACGTCAAAACCATCAAATGCGAAAGGCTGCAAACGAGCTGCGATGTTTAATAATGCTCCGGAAATGAATTCGTCGTCTGGTATTTCCACCGGATGAGATGCTTGCGATGGTCGTTCAAAACGAACTTGTGAAGGGACAATCATTGACGGCTTCTTTGGTTTATCTGTAGAAGATGAAACCTCAGCGCTGCCAGCTCTTTGTTCCCTCCACAGTCGGTTCTTTTCAACAACCTTCGCATACTCTTCCTGTGATAAATGCGCATACGTACAACCACTTTCCAGTTTGCAACCACCACTGTTGAAATGCGGACACACAGTCGCGACGGGAACGGTTTTTCCCGTTTTAGTTTTCGATTTCATTACCTTAATCGAACTTAGGTTGAAGGGATGAGCTTTACCACATTTTTCGTGCTTACATGTCCCAGAGCCGTCTTGCATCGTATGCTCACAGACAACACACGTTAAATGAGGTTTCTGACCATTGTGCTTCGATTCCTGAAACTGTGCAAATGTTAATAATTCACACTTAGATGGTTTCGATGAGGAGGGTTGTTTGTGGCAAACTGCGCCTCCACCAGCAGTAGCAACAGCAGCCTTGGGTTGACCAGAAGTCTTCCTTTGGCAAACTGCGCTTCCACCAGCAGTAGCAACAGTCGCTTTTGGTTTAGTGGGAGGCGGCTGTGGGACGTCCGAACTCGATTGAGAGTTAATTCCTTGGAGAAATTGAAGAACAATTGAGTCAATCTGCGATGAAAATTCATGTGAGAATGTCACATTTCCACCACTGACAGACGCACCATTGGCGCTCATTATTTTGAACAGAGCATCTCTGTCCTTCTTCGAACTCAGGATTCCCGATCCAAATAGTTGCGAAAATGCAGTATTTCCGGCAACAATTGGATTGAAAAGATCCGCTCTGTTCAGAGGGGGTCTCTGAGGCAAAGAACTTAAGAAGTCTCGTAAAACTTCGGTTTGGGGGGTTTGGGGGGTTTGGGGGCTCGATGTATTTTGCATTTTGCCAATAAATCCATTAAAATTTTGTTTGAATTTACCATCAATTTTTATAAAATTGAACACAATTATTATTAGATTAAAACTTATAATATTTTGTAAAACTTTTTTGCTTTTACAGCGTTTCAGTTTTACAAAATCATTCTATGCGTTGGCGAACCGCGCGCATACGAAAAACCCCACGTTTAATGGAATACTGCAAGAAATCTTGAAATTTTGTATTTTTTTGAATTGTTGTAAAAAAAGTCATTTTGGTAAAATCCTTTAAATTTTACTCAAAATAACCATAAATTTTTATAATTATAACATTTTGTTTTTACAAAACTGAAAAATCTCGTCATTACAACGAGTTTCGTATTTTTTCTAATTTTGCTTTTGACACAACAAGATCAAGATAATCTGAACTTCCTTCCTCTGGATTTAACTTCTCCAAACGCGCAACTTTCTTCTCCAAGTTGGCAATTGTTGTCGCAATTGGTGTTGGCGCCTTCGGAGATTTTGCGATTCCGACAGTTGAAGAAGTTGATGGTCCAGATGAGCAACCCGATGGTATTTCAACACGAACAATCCGTCCTTTCACGATTTTCAACTTTTGCTTTTGTGGAGGTTTATCAGTCGAATCGATTGAAATGAAATCCGCCTGTGATGTAAATGGATTGGTTGAGCCTCCTTGCGCAATTGGTTGAAAATATCTTCCTCCAAGTGATGGCGGTTGCGAACAGAACAATGAAAATCCACTTGTAGGTCCTCCAAATCCGTGGAATGGTTGCGCCGCGGCCGGTCCTCCAAATCCGTGGAATGAAGAAAAAGGTTGTGCAATCTGTGCTCCAAAACATTGAAATGGAGAAAATTGTTGTGTCTCTGGTCCTCCAAATCCTTGAAATGGTCCAAAAGTTGAAAGTCCTTCTTGAAAAGCGCTCAGGTTTGAATTTTGAGATACATCTGGAGAAGTTGAAAAATCAGTTGATTGAACAGGACTTGAACCAATTGAGCTCCTCAAATCGCCTAACGGCGTTTCCCGCCCAGAAAAGTGATGACTGAAACGGTTGTATCCTTTCGAAATCGAAACCAAGAGAGTTTTCTTAAAATTTCGACTCGATGGGTCCGCCGTCATTGAGACGTAGGCATTGATTCCATTATGAAATTCAAAAATAAAAATGTCAAAACAGCCCAAAAACTCAATTTTTTGGCTATCTGTTTGCATTCCTTTGAAGAACTCCAATATTTCTTGGCCTCTCGGAGTTTTCATCCAAAAGGTTGCATTTGTGAGATTCACAAAAAAACATCGTCTCTTTGCGTTCGCTTTTATGTATCTAACAATTCGCTTAATAGCGAGATTGATAAATGAGAACGGTTTGAACTGAAAAAATGTCATTGTTTTTTATAACATAAAAATCCTCTTTATTTACCATCGATTTTTACAAATCGACAATTTCCTTCGAGACCTTAACAACATCCTTCTCCTGTTTTTTCGCGTGCGTATCCAGCTTCTTCTTGTTTCTTGCGACAACCGCCCGAATAGCATCGATAGATATCAGTGGAAGTTTTGGTTCAATTGAGTAAAGCATAAACTTCTCCCAAGCAACCCACTCAAATGACGCAGGATAATACATTTCCAGTTCCTTGCTTTTCATCTCAGTCTCCAAGCATTTTGGTAAAATACTCGCGGACCCCTTCGGTAAGACCATCATCAGTTGTTCAAAAGGATGAAATGGCGTCCCGCGTTCAAGCGCGATTCCATTAATATCCTTTATCTTCTTCAAATGCGCATTCAAATCACTGGCGAAAGGACAGTAATGGTATGGGTTATACCAATTCCAGCACACTTCCCCATCGAAGTAATATCGCACTACAAATACCAGTCCATCGAAGTAATTCTTACAAATTTCATCAATATCCGGCGCTTCCAGTAGGATATCATAATATGTCTTCTTCCAATCTTTCTTCGTATAGTCGATGACTGAATAGCAGTCTTTGAATAATGGATTGAACGGGACGCGGTCCCATTTCCATTTGTCCTCTGCGTAGTGGTCATCGAAGTTGGGGGGCCTCGGGGCGCGCTTTCGCTTTTGTAAGAAAAGAAGGTTCGATTCCTCGCTTCGCGCAAGAGCCTCGAATATTTCAGCCAAAAACCGATGGTTTATGACCGTTCTTCCGGCCTCATTTTTTAATAAGAGGTGGTCCTTTATTTTCGCAAAACATCTCGAATAGACCCCAATCATGAAATCGACGCCGTTATTTTGAATACTGAGCGACGGAATATGATGTAGAAAATCGTTCCCAAGAAAAAAGCCTAAAAATACATAGTCTGATATCAGGTTATCCGCGTTATGCGAAATCCCCACCAACCCAGCACTCATCTCCTTCTGAATAAGCCCACTCAATTTCTCGATATTCACGAACAAAAATTCGGGGCCTGATTTGTCATCGCGTATGTGGGCGTTTTCCCGAATTAACATAACTCCGCGCCTCTTCAATGATAGGGACAACATAATGAGGTCGGCGTCCATTCCGTAAATACAGATGGATTCTTTTGGAGGAATATTCGTTGCGCGAATGTGGCCCATTATCTTGTGTTCCCCCTCTCCGGCAACATTCGCATCATTTAAGAAAACAACCGGCTTCCCAAAATAGTTGGATTTAATCGCGTTTTGGATGGCGTCCGAGAGCGCGTTCATAAATAGCGTTCCGGGTGTTATCTGATTCGTATCCAGCAACTCTTCCTTGAAAACGCCGTATTTCTTTTTGATATCGTTCTCCCATTCTTTCATTATGGGGCCTTTGTATCGGCGAAGTCGCTGTTGGTGCATTTTGGCCATAGGGACCGGCCCATCCATGAAAAAACCGACAGTTTTTGATGGATTTGCCGTATTTATTACGTGGCGAGTATAGCGAATAACATCGTAAATAAGATGATTCTGGCGCTCATGAAGAGACTTTTTGATTAGCACGTCGTAATTTAGACGGGCGTAGCATTGATAAACGATACCGTTGAAATCGAAGAATAGATGGTCCGGATTTTCGAAATGACATATAATGTCTTCGTTGTATTTCCGTGTAAGCCAATTAAAAAATTGTGGGATTCCCATTGTGTATAATAAGCGAGTATTATTTATACTGTTATTATTCAATTTTTTTGTTTAATTATAATATGTTGTTAGATACCAGTTATATCAAAAATGGATTAAATGGAATATTTTTGATGTTTATTATAATATTTGGTGAATACATTGAAAAATTGTTTCCTTGTGGTTTCCAAAAATTATTTATTCGTAATATATACTGTAAATATATTCTTGCTTTTTTCATATTATTTATTTCAGTTATATTATCAAAAGATGAACTAATAAAAAATAATAATATATTTATTTTATTTGGTATATCTTTATTACTTTACATATGGTTAATTTGTATGACAAAAATGAATGTGTATTTTTTTATTAGTTTGTTGATTTTATTATTTATTTTATTTACATATGTTGAATATAATAAAAATAAAACTGAAGAAAAAGATAAAAAAACATATAATATAATTACATTGACAATTTTCATATTAGCAATAGTAATTACTGTTATCGGATTTTTACTATATTATGGAGAAAAGAAATATGAATACAAAAAAATGTTTAGTTGGAAATCATTCTTTTTTGATAGTATAAATTGTAATATAACACCTCCAAAAGGAACTATGAAAGATTATTTTTTAGCAATCTTCAATAAAAATAATATCTAATATATAAACATGCCTTTTTATAGGAAACTAACTGAATACTGCGCGAAAAAGATTTTTGACCCAGATTTTCCAATAATCGAAATAAATCGCGATACACCCAAATCTATGATAACTAATTTTATAAAAATACATAAAGATGTGATAATAAAAGTGGATGAATTTGTTAAGCGTCGTGGTAAGAATGGATTAGTTAAAAAAACGAATGATGCTGATAAAATAATCGCATTCATGAATGAAAATAACAAGTATTCCCATTTTATCCTCGAAAAAACATTCAATATTATTGAAGAGAAATACTTCTGTATCCAGTATCATAATAATAAGAAGCGTTATATTTTTAATGATAATGGGGGGATAAATTGCGACGACCCGTATAAAAACGCAACAATTATAGACTCTATAAAAAACTATGAAGAATCCAGTATTATTTGTCAATTAGATGCGATGTTTGATTCATTATATTGTAAAAGTCTCGAAGTTAATCCGCTTATATTAACAGACTCTGGATTTTTACCAATTGATTTCGCAGTGGAATTTGACAATTGTGGTCTTTCATTTTGGAAAGATGAGCATCGCCAATATTATGATGCTTCTCATAAAGAGGAAAGCGCATCCGTAGAAGTTGAAAAAAAGATTGCGGTTTTAGATGAAGCATCGAATGCGAGTCTAAAATTGAAAATCATTAATCCATCCGGAAAAATAGCGACACTTGTTGCTGGTGGTGGCGCATCCGTTTTATACACTGACGCAATCGTCAATGCTGGATATGCGAATGAATTATATAATTATGGCGAATACAGTGGAAATCCAACTGAGGATGAGCTTTATCAATATTGTTCCCTCTTTTTTGAGAATTGGCTCGAAGTTGTTAAAGATGAGCGAATATTGTTCATTGGTGGGGGGATATCGAATTTTACTGATGTTGCCAAAACATTCAAGGGGATTATTCGCGCAATTAAGAGGTTTTCCTCTCAATTTAAGGCGCAAAATGTCGCAATATGGGTAAGACGCGGAGGTGTCGGTGAAAAGGAAGGTTTGCGATTGCTAAAAGAGACTCTTAGCGAACTCGCAATTGATAACCACGTCTATGGAAGCGAAATCCCTATAACTGAAATTGTATCTATGGCTCTTTGTATGACCAGTGTTCAACTTCCCGAATACATAATTGAAGACATATCCCTGACTGATTCTCCTCGGGAAATATCGCTCTGGAATGATTACATAATTTTCATCGGTCATAATGCTACAATTATACAGCGTATTCTCGACTATGAATATTACATCGGGAAAGAAACTGGGTCCGTATTGGGAGTATATGACCCCTATGCTAAAAAAGACACTTACAAAAACTACTTCTGGGGTCGCCAAAAAATAAAAATCCTGATTACATCGAACATAGGAGCTCTCGCAATTCCAGAAGGGAGCACAGTAGCAGTATATAATTATTTATCGATTCGTAGTTGCGTTAAAACAACGAAGAAGTTCGCTGATATCCCAGAGGTCCGAATGTTCTATATTATCGCAGAGGGGCTACCGGAGGCAACCACTCTTGAATTATCCGACTATTTGCGAATCCGTGGTAAAACCCTATTGGGACCTTCGTCAGTTGGGGCGATTAAATCGGGAATTAATGGGCGACGCGTCGGAAGTGTAGGAGGTCTAATTGATAATATTCAGCGCTGTAATTTAGCGACGGAGGGATACGTCGCCATTATAACGAAGTCCGGCGGTTTGCTGAATGAGATGATTAACTATGTTGAGAGGTTGGGGTTGGTAGTTGGGGAGGCGGTATCTATTGGTGGGGACCGTTATCACGGTGTCCGTTTCATCGATTTGGTCCAATATTATATGGTGGATGATAAGATTCGGCTCATAATTATGGTTGGAGAGTCGGGTGGTATTGAGGAATTGGAGGCGACCAGTATTCATCAAACGAAGCCAGTCATTGCGTGGTGTAGCGGGACGAGCAATGACAAATTTGAGAAGAAAATAGAGTTCGGACACGCTGGGTCGTCATCGCTTTCCGTCTATGAAGACGCCTCTTATAAGAACTACTTTATGAGAAAGTCGGGCTTCATCGTTCCGGAAACATTTGAAGATATTGGAAAACATATCCAAAAATATAAGAGAGCTACTGAGAAGACCGACGGCCGAAATGTCCCCGTAGATTTATCAGAAGCTATCGCCAATGGCCTTGTCCGAAATGTCCCCAATTTTAGTTCTGGAATAACTGATGAGCGCAATGACCTGAAATATCGGTCCGACCCAATTGACCAAATAGTCGAGAAAGATAATTCACTCGGTTATACAATTGGGCTCATCTGGTTGAATATTCGCCTCGATAATTGGGCCTCTAAATTCATCGAAAAAATATTGGCCGTTATGGCGGACCACGGCCCAGCAGTAAGTGGGGCACAGACCACAATAATAACCGCCCGCGCAGGAAAAAATATAACAGAGTCAGTCGCATCGGGAATCCTTACAATTGGACCCCGATTTGGTGGCGCGATTGAAGATGCCGGTAAAGATTTCTATGAAGCCTACAAATCCAATGAGAAACCGGCTGATTTTGTTGAAAGAATGAAAACGTCCGGCAAATACATTATGGGGATTGGTCATCGGATAAAATCCAAATTTAACCCCGACTGGCGAGTAGAAGTTATTAAAAAATACGTGGAATCTTCATTTCCTGAGTGGAATGTTCTCCGATATGCGACCGAAGTTGAGCGAATAACATTAGAAAAGAAGTCTAATCTAATATTGAATGTGGATGGCGCAATCGGAGCCTGTTTAATAGACTTGCTATTACATTATAAAGTAGATGTATCCAAAGTCCATGTCTTGAATGGTTTCTTTATTTTAGCAAGAACAATCGGTTTTATTGGTCATTATCAGGAGCAAAAAATACAGAATAATGGGCTTTATCGCACAAATGATTGGGATTATGACTTTTTAGATACATAATAGTATCCTGCGGCTCCGGCCGCGGAACCTAATAAAAACCCGTATTTCATTACTTTTTTAATGAAATCTCTTTTTGATTGTCTTTCTTGAATAACTTTATGGTTGAATGAAGATAAAGTGTCATTTACTCTTTCTGCGCATTTGAGTTTATTTATAAGAATCTCATTTGTATCATAAATTTTATTACACTTTTTTTTTTCTTCTTCTAATTTTTTTTCCAGTTTTTCTTTTTTATAGCGGTATTCAATCGCATGTTTTACTATCTGATGTAATATATCTTTTTTTGTTGATTCATCATATTTCATGATTTTATCTACATACTTTATTATTTCAAAATCAATATCATCATAAATAACAAAGTTTTCGATTTCTTGTATTCCAATTGACATAATTTAATAATAATATTATTTTATACAATAAAATACGCGAAAAAATAATATAAAAGAATATATAATTATATAATTATGAGTGATACCGAAGATTATGTTGTTATCGAAAGTCAGAATCAGAAAGAAGAACCGGCTTCACAAAAAGAAGAACCTGTTCAAAAAAAGAAGAGGAAACATTTAGAGGTTAAACCAGACTATTTTAAAACGGAAGATGAGCGACGAACCGAGATAAAGGTCCTTCTGAATCAGTTGGCCGATTTAGGAATTATCGCAAGTATTCCCGGAATGAAAGATTTCCTTAAACATTCCCAACTTTTTATTAAAGAAGGTGTATATTGGGAAGGAAGAATCCGGCTAACTGGAACGAATCGAGTTTTGTGTGGATTTTTAACAAATAGAAAGAATAAAGTATCTGATATTACTTTAAAATATGAAAAAGAGTAATTATCTACGGCGAGGTAAATTACCAGAAAAATTGGGTCGATTTGATTGAAATGGGATGGCTGTCTGGGTCTGGGGCTGAGATGGAGGCTGTGTAGGACGTGGTATTTGAACGGGAGCCGGTGGAGCCGGAAAACTTGGTGTTTGTTTTTGTTGATTTTGTCTAATTGCTATATTGTTCTGATTTGGAGCTAAACCAGAACGACGCATTCCTCCACAACTGCACGGCATGATATAATTATAATAATATTTTTATAATTATGAATATTATGAATAATGAAAAACAATCATTAAAATTCGTTTTAGAAATGAGACAACGATTTAATCAACCTAAATTTTTCATTGAATTTGGTGAAATATTTGATAATTTTCGTGATAGTCAGGACCCAGACCTAAATAACTTGTTTTTATTTGCGGAGAAGGCTTCCAATGAAAAAAAACCAGTGTGGTATGTCTTAACTGTTTTAATCGCGAACTTTGGTAAAATGCTTATTTTTTATTTAAAATCAAAAAATGACGCAGTTATTTTTGAAGCAATTGATAAAAAACCAGCCTATATTGTTGGTCATGCCGTTGTCCAGAAAAGTTTAGATGACTGTATTTTTTCATATGGATATGGTGAATATTTATATCATCTTCTTCTAAATCCATTGAATGTGAATAGTTTACCAGCAGAAGCTTTACAATTAATTCGATATAAGGATGTAGAGATTCGCGAAGAACATTTACCAAATATTGTTCAATTTCGCAAGTATTTTGAAGTCAAAGAAAATAAATTGGATTTTGATAAAATGAAAAAGAAGTATATTCCATTATTAAAACTATATTTTGAAAATAATGGTCTCTATATGTAATATGGAGAAGAAGGAGAAAAGTGGAGGTAAATACATAAAAAGAAAAGTATCACTTCCTAAAAAATCTTTTTCACACGAACAAAAACAGATACAACTTCCAAAAAAAGGAGATAAAGTCGAAATTATCATAAAACCATATAAAAGCAAAATTACGAAGGTTGGAACAATAAAAGACGTTCTAACTAAGAAAAAATATCATTCTCGCGGACACAAAGTTCGTTTGGAAGATGGGACGATTGGTCGAATCGTAAAAAAATTGAAATAAAAATAAACACTTGTTTTTTATAACTAAAAATGGCCGATAGACGTATTCAAAAAGAAATAAAAGAAGCTGAAACAAATGAGAATCCAAGCATTCATTGGGGCCTCAAAGACCCATCCGATAACAAAAAATGGTGGGCTATCATAATTGGACCAGAAGGAACACCATATGACGGATTTAAGTTGTCTCTTAACATAACATTACCGTATAACTTTCCTCATGGTGCTCCATGCGTTTCTTTTACTGGCGACATTTGGCATCCAAATGTTGGAACTTCTGGAAATATATGCTTGGACATACTCAAAGATAACTGGACACCGGCTCTGAAATTGTCAGCCGTATTGCTTAGTATAAGCAGTCTCCTGAATGACCCAAATCCGGCGAGTCCGCTCAATGGAGAAGCAGCCAGACAATATGAATCAAATCGCGAGGAATACAATAAGAAAGTTATTGAGGTTTGTTCGCGAAATTTTGAGAGAATCTGAAAAAACTAACGTGTTTTTGACTTTATAACAATGTAGAAATTTAGATAAAACGCAAATGTTATCCATAGACCATATGGAACAAGCAACCAAAATGATATTTGCGAGTTTTTCCAACTGAGCCACAGCAAATACGCAGTTAGTCCAATCATGATAAAATTTATGATGAGTGCGATAAGTGGTTTCTGTAATTTGAAAAAGACGACTGACCATAAAAAGTTAAGAATGAGTTGGACCTCATATGGACCGAAGTATTGAGTTAGGAAAGTCGGATGCTCTAAATAAAACATCGCCGACAGACCAATCAGTAAGTATAAAATTGTCCAAGCAATCGGAAAAACAATTGGTGGTGGAGTTAGAGGAGACTGTTTTAAGTTATTATACCATTTCCTGTTCTTTTCAGAGAGGTTTCCACCCAACGCATTTACAATAAATGTTCCCGCGAAAGGTTGTAGCACAAGTAGGATTTTCCAAATAATATTCACGTCCATTCGTTCTAATTACTTTATAATAATATTATATTTATAAATGAAAGAATACACATTTAAATTATATGATAATTTTTTACCGAATCCGGCCGTTATAAAACCCCATCACGTAATCGTCAATTTTAAATACTGTAATTTATCTGAGCTGTCTTGGATAGACGAGGATTTTAATACGAATCTATTTACACTTCCGGATACAATCAATTATTTTGATATGAGTTATAATTCAATATACGCCTTTTATAAAGGGTCGAGCCACGACTATTCACTACCCACCGACCTCAAAATATTTAACGCCTCATTTAATAAACTCGATTTCATTTCTGATAATATACCAAAACAACTAATTGCGCTGAATGTTTCCAATAATACAGTCAAATACATCCCTAAACTTCCGGAAACACTCAAAATATTGAACGCATCATTTAATACAATTAAGTGGTTTGACCAAGAATTACCCAATTTAGAAAAATTGAACCTGTCATATAACCATATTTACTACTTCCGGTTTGACCGGTTGAAGGAGAATTTGCGATTCTTAGATTTATCAGGGAATCAGCTCAAAGAAATAACAGGGAAAATATTTCCAGCGAATATCGAAGTCATCCGATTAATGGACAACCGTTTAGAAGAGATTCCCGAGTTACCAGCCAATTTGAAAGAGCTGGATGTTAGCCATAATAAACTAAAAACAATTACCAATTATCCGGCCTCTCTTGTGGAGCTGGACGTTAGCCATAATGTGTTGGAGGTCCTATGTGATACAGTTATGGGTTGTAATGAGTTGAAAAAGCTCAATTATGAGGGGAATGACACCGTGGAAATTTCATTCGAGGCTCTACGATGGATAGATAAGCAGTTCCATAAAACACATGTCGAGAAAGAGATTAACTTGAAGGAGATTTATTCGCAGACGGGCGATGAGATGAAATCGGTCTATGATGACGCCCAAAACGCCCACGATATTAAAATAAGGGGTGATATATTGAAGTGTATAGAATTGATTGTTCAGACCGATGAAGTCCCAGCGATTTCATTTGATGAATGCTGCGGAGTGTTGAAGGAAATATTTAAAATTGATGACACTATTGATATATTGCGGGAGTTCATTGATGAAGAGCTAACAGTCGGAGGGAGGTGCTATAAATTTAGCGATTTGTTTCCATATATTCATAATCGGGTTATTGTTTATGGGAGCGACCTCGTATTTGTATTAGAGGATGAAATCCAGAAATCGAAGAAGGTCTGTTTTACTGGGCGGATTGAAGCATATATTTCGAGTTTGGCCGGTTTCTACAAAGATATCGTCTATTCCCCATCACTTAACGATACTATTCTGGCGAAAATCAAGCAGATAAAGAACAAGCTTCATAAAGAGCGCATCCCGTCGGATTCGCTGAATTATCAGGTGGAACTCAAATTCTATATGGAGGAATATATGCGCGAGTCGAAGTTCGATGATGAAACTATCGCGGTGTGGCTGTCGCCGATTGTTGAAATGATTGATGATATTGTTAAACAGTTGGAGGACCATTACAAGAAGCCGATTCGTGAAGTGGTTGATATCATTAAAATGCGTAAAGTTATAAAGCAGTATTTCATTCAAAATTTATAAAAATCCATCTCGTGGATTTTAAGGAAGGCGTTCGTAGCAACGATTGAGCAAAACAGTAAGATATGCGCAGACTTTGCGAAGTCCTTGAATATTCTGATTCATAATCATCGCGTAAATCATAGCAAGACCTTTCTTCATTCGTTCGTCAAACAGATTCTGTTCATACGTTTGCTGAATAGGAGATTCGTCAGATTTGCGGTAGAGTTCAAATCTGGGAGAAATCCACGACATTTCTCGAAGAATTGAATCGATATTTGGAAACGGACATTCAATTTGTCTCTCATGTTGGGTCCGAACATATTCTTCAACCAAATGTTTCATTGAATCAGTCAGTTGAGATATGTTTTTTTCATTTCTGGTTAGTTCATTTTGAGAACCAGATAGAACACTTCCCATACATATCCGATTTGATGAAGCAGTTGATAGTTCATTCGTGAGTTGTTGAATCTTCGACTTCAAACTTAATGATGCATTTGAACAGTGAATCATAGACTCAATATGTTCTTTCCCTGAATTCAGAAACTTCAAAATTTCTTCATTCTTTGGAGAAAAATCATTGACAAATTGGTCGAATGTTGCTCTAAAAGCCTGAATTGATGCGACCAATCTTTGACGTGATTCTTCTGGAATCTGTTCAAGAATCATTCTAATCATTCCAAACGACGACTCAATTTGCGTAATGAGACATTCAATCATTGAACAGTGTTGAAGCAGTTCAAACAAACTATGACTGATTTCATCAAATGTTGAAGTATTGAATGTCATCGAGTTGATTTGTTGAACATGATTACGGATGTCCAAAAATTTCGTTTGTGCAATGAGAAGATGAATCTTCAATTGATTCAAGAAACGCTCAATCGGAATCAATGGATTCATGATTCGCGAATGAGTATTCATTAAAAGAATTGAAATATTTCCTAAACGTCGCAATGCTTCATTGAGGGTTAATTTCTCAGAGGACAAAAGAGAGAGAATTCTTTTTGCCTCTATTAGATTTCCAAGACATATGCCTCGGCTTTTTTTCAAATTGACAGAACTCGGTGTTCTTTTTTGCGGTTTTTGCTTTGTGCGTGCCATTTTGAAAGTAAAACAACTATTATTTTTGAAGAAGATTACCATCAATTTTTGTAAAAATTGAATATAAAAATAGTAGCATATTAATGATTAATAAAAATGTTTATAGGTATGGATGAATCAAGAGAAGCTCTTAAAACTACACTACAATACAATGTATTGTCCAAATTTAAGACAGATAATCCTGTGCTGGATAGTGTTATCCAAATGATTTTTATTACATTGATTTCAACATTTGTCGCGAAATTGATGTCCAATATTGGAACATTCAATCTTCGAATCAATTTCAGTAAAATGCGCCACATTTTCAAAAAATGGAATCGGATATCAATTTCTGGAAGCAGGTATCTCGAATTGAAATATATGCGCTCCCGATGCGATTTCAGTATGCGGTTTCGCGCAATTTTAGACAAAATGATATTTTCCCTTAATAACAACAATGGAAAGAGTCAAATTCGACAAATTGAGGAACTACAAATACGAGATACAACACGTTTTAATGATGACAACACTATCACTAAAAAAGACGAGTTTTCATTTATTGTTAGTCAAATTGGAATGTTTATGATTGAAGATGATATTTACTGTGAGATTGAGTCATTCAATGACAATGTTGAAAGTAGAGAAAAGAACAAGACGACTTCGATGAAGAAACAGGAATACAATATTCAAATCAAATCATCGAAGCTGTCTTGTAGCGAACTACACAAATATGTTGAGAGAATAACAGATGAATATGAAAAGAATCAGAAGCAGATGTTATCTCAGCACAAGTATATTTTTCAGTTTGATGGAATCAATACAGACACCAAAAATCTAAATTGGAAAGTCAGTGTGTTTAAATCTTCTACAACATTCGACAATATTTTTTTCGAAGGGAAAGCCGAAGTTCTTCAAAGATTGAACGATTTCACGAAAGAGCGCGAGTTCTATAAAATGTTGGGGAAGCCTTGGAAGATAGGGATTCTTCTGACTGGGGAGCCGGGCTGTGGAAAGACGAGCCTCATTCGCGCCATTGCTAACTTCTTCAAACGAAGCATCAAAGACGTCCAATTCAACCGGATGGGCGATATTGATGATTTGGAGGGTTGCTTCAATTGTGTCGAATACGACAATCGGGGGATGGGTCCAGAGGACGTCGTTCTCGTTGCTGAGGACATTGATTGTATGAATTTTGATGTAATCAAAAAGAGGACCGCGGAAGAACCGAAGAAGGATTTGAAGGAGCAATTTAACTCATTCAAGTCGGAGGAGGCAAAAGCGATTATGATGGCGATTACGACATCGAATGATTTTTCGACGGGTCCAAAAGCGAAGTCCGGACGCGAAATAACGCTGAGCTATTTATTGAACATACTGGACGGAATTTCGAACGCAGACGGGCGGATATTTATTGCTTCAACGAATCACGTTGAGAAAATCGATCCCGCTGCGCTCCGTCCGGGGCGTATCGATATCCGAATTGACTTCAAACGGGCGTCAGTTTCAATCGTTCGCGAAATCATATCACACTGGTATGAATGTTATGACCAGCATCATTCGGGCGCGAATTATCATTCGGAGTTTGAGCGATTATGGGACGAAAATTCGTCGCGGTTCGCTGATGAAAAGTTGAAACCGTGCGACATCGTCAATGTTTTACAGGCGTATTGTCGGGATATTCAGAAAGCTCTGGATACTCTTGTTTCAATGCAGTGATTCTCTGGAGCTGTCGGATGATGTAAATTATTTATAAAAATTGATGGTAATATTGAGAGGAAAATTAGTTATTTAACGGCCTCGCGCATAAAATGTCAGGAACACTTACAAATAAACAAAGAAAAGAAAAATTTTGGGAGCCTATCCAAGATCATAAAGCACGTATTCAGGCATCAATTGATGCTTGTAAGGCGAAACGAGCTAAAAATAGAATAAATCTACAAAATTTGGCAGAAGCACAAGAAAAATCGAGAATTCGACAATTGGCGAACTTGACAAAAAAGATGGTCATCATGTTTGCTAAAATTGGTAATGAAATAGTCATTTTGACGATTGTCGATCCATCCTTGCTGAAATTTGATAATTCAGTTCGGATGAAACACCATATTACATATGGTTATCCTGACTACAAAAAAGTACATATGATGGCATCATACTCTCCAAGAGAAAAAAGGTCCGAACTAATAGAAAACTATCAATACTCATATACTGTTTCAACTGCGGATGGTTTAAATTTCGATATACTTGACACGGATGGAACAACAATTCTTTCATTTGAAACACTGATTCATTATGAAAGTCTTGTTGGAACGTCAGTTTCTCGTGTCCAATTTGACCAATTTTGGTATGATCCATTCAAAGGTTCGATTGATAATGAGACTGCGAAGTTTCATGCGGAATTGGACCGGTTGATTCAGGCAGACGCAGACTACGTAAGCAAAAATCCAAAACTTCTTGAAGAAGGATATGTTCCTTATTTTAGATTTTGATTTTAATTTGTGGGAATCCCACAAATTATTTATAAAAATTGATGGTAATATTAAGTAAAAAAAATCAGTTATTTAACTGCGTTACATATTTCAAATGTCTCAAATTGGAGAAGAAGCCAACGCGCAACGAGCGCAAAATTTAAATCAGACAACAGTAATAATATTTTTTGTTTTCAATGGAACAATATGTATTGTTTCCAATGCTTCACCAGATGGAAAAACACAGTTGTTTGGAAATGGAATCGGGACAAAAATTGTTCCAAATAACCGGATTACAAAGGATGGTTCTAAGGAAACTCCGGAATCTCATCGCAAAAAATACACGATCCGTTTTGAAAATGGGGTGTGGAATGTTTGCCTTGGTGAAAGCGTCTATATGTTCGATGAAATATTCGGATTACCTTCTGAAATTACAGAACTTGTAGATGTTTCATTCCATCAATTCAAGTATATTCCGACAGCGGAGGATGAAACAACCGAGAGTTTCCGTCAGATACTGGCACAACTTGTCTCTGCGCATCCCGACCGGTTTTGTCTTGAAGACCCCAAGAAACAGATGGAAGTTCGTGAAGGAGGAACGAAACTTCGTATCCCGAGCCCAATCTATGAATTGTTGAAAAATCATATGGTGCTCTTCGGAGTTCCGGAGAGTTCATTAGTTGAACATTTAAAGAATGGTTCCATGAATGGTATTTATCGCGGTGATATGGATTTGTATGTTGATAATGCGAAACAAGCAGAAATTATCGGCAATATATTAACTGAGCTTATTGGATTTATCAGAAATTCCAATGGTAAGTCAAATTCGGATACATATCGTCTTTATCTTGATAATATGTTTCCTAATTGTCATGCAATTATGCTTATGTTTGATATTCCGGAAGGTTCAAACCTATCAGAATATTACATTGAGGTGGAAATCAAAATCGCGACTGAGTTTCATAAAGCGTATAAATCCAATTGCAGAGGATATTTTCTTGGGCTCTTGTTGAGTCATTTCTTGAAAATCTCGACATCTGGCGTTTGGCTGAAACAAGAATGCGAGGTAATACCACTCAATGTTGCTTCATTTGATGACTTTCTGAAAAAGATCGGAATCAATCTTGATGGAATCCGGACTGCGGAGGAGTTTATTGAAAGACTTCTTGCGTCGCCTCTGATTTCAGAACTTCTAACAGTCAAAGATATCTTGCATATTTACAGCAACATCATGAGGGATGATAAAACGAAGCATACTTCAAAACCGCTGAGAGAGTGGCTACATTTGCTTCTTTGCGGTTTGAAGGAGCGTTTCCCAGACCAGTTTTCATCATTGAGGTCCGAGCTTGTTCAAGAAATAGTCCGTGATGAAAAGAGTGGTCAAATGATTCCTGTGTGGAGCGTTCGACTGTTTGTTTTGAATCAAGGTTCTGAAAACGAGGTTCAGATGGAGAGAGGAGATCTTTTTATCAGTGTTTCTGGAAAGAAACTGTTTGTTTCAACCGGCGCTGATTATATGTCTTTGATTTTCTCTGAAGAACAGTTGAATTCTGATTCTGGAAAAAAAGCCTTGCCTGAGAGCGTTAAATCATGTTCAAGGTTGTTCGAATTGTTGAAAGACTGTTTTCATTACTTGAAGGGAAATATACCAGTTCCACAAATTCAAAAATTCATTGCCGCACTTGGATGTGAGTCAGAAGTATGTTCTCATCTTGAAGACAGGAAACGCAAACTTACCCAAATGGTTCGCAATGAGTTGATGAAACCATTGTTTTCTGTGAAAAATAAGAAATCTGATTTGATGACTGGGCCTGTATTTGGATTCTTGATGATAAAATTAAAATATTTCGACATTAATTTTTTTCAATTTCAGGAGTTCTGTGAAAAACATCATCATCTTGATGGTGATTACCCGAGCTTTGTGATATTATCAAATCTCGAAATATTTCGTGAATATAATTCACGGATTACGGCTTTATCATCAGAATTGTCGCCAGAAGAACACGAACAAATGCGCACAAAAATCTACGATGATGCGATTTCCAATATTGTGAGACTTTGCTTGGACGTGGTTAAACAATGGACTCTTTTTTTCCACAATTCAGAATTGTTTTGGAGACAAGATGAAACCGGATTTTTTCATATCCCATCACAGACTTCTCATGGCATATTTTTGCCCGAGTGTCTTCCATATTATTTGGGAACTTCTGTGTTGATAGAAGAAGATCCTTCTGAACCATCCAAAGGAAAGAAAAAGAAAGGAAAGGCACAAGGAAAGGCACAAGGAAAGCCAGCGCCAGAAGAAAAGCCAGCACCAGAAGGAAAGCCAGTTCATGTTTTCATGGATGGTCAATCTGGCGAGGTCTTCACAATTCCGATTTCTGAGTAAATCGATAGTTGCGATTGAATAAATAAAAGCTTTTGCTTTTATTTTTATAATTAGAATAGTTTGCTTATATAGTCGAACGTCAGGAACATGATTCCCTGTCCAGGGGCGACCCTCGTCAATCGCGCCAAGCTCCCCCTCCAAAAGCCAAATACCCCATACGAATTGTATATCGTTTTTGAAAGTTGAATCATACTACTTTTCTGTTTTGCGGATTCTTCCTGCATTTGCGTTTTCAAGACGTCCATCGGTGATGAGACGATAACCGAAAAAATACCGGCCCCGACCCCTCCCCAAAATGAGTGTGTATTCGTCATTTTTCCCCGACTTGATACATAATCCTTGTATTTATTGAAAAAATAGAAGCGACTCGCCTGATTCAGAGATTGTCTATATAGAGTCGGGAAGTAGCCTAAATAAAGACCTCGAATTCCACTTTCCCGAACAACATCCATCGTTTTCATATGGGGGAACCGAATCATTTTCGTCTTAATTGTTTCAGATGGGACCGTTATGAGTGTCGATTCAACAAAACCGGCGAATAATCCTGAAAGTATAGAGACCGAATCTTTACTAAAAGATTTCTCGCGAAGGTGATTGGAAAATATATTATACGCATAAAAGCGACTGGCGACCTTGGGAATATTGAAAAAAAGGACCGGAGTTAACCCTCTGTAAAACCCAAGGAACCCATCCTTTTTATAAATTTCAAACGCAGTATTTTTCAGATTCTTGTGATTCCCTTTAAATTGCATCTGTGTTTTAACGTTCTCCGAAGGCCATGTCGCAACTGCTTCTGCTATTCCGGCGACGCTTCCAGCCACAATATTTTTAACGGCTTCATTTTTCTGACTCATAATTATAATTGAAGATAAAAATTGAAATAAATATAAAATTAATTTTATACTTAGCAAAATGGAATCGAATACGGAACGCAATAATTGCTACGAATGTCGTAATAAAATCCACGTATCCCAGCAAAAAACAGATAATATTTGCTTGGATTGTCATGGGAAAATGATTCAAAAAATGAAGCTCGACCTCGCAACGAAAGGAGCCTGTTGCGATTACAATGGAACCGAATATTGGTATTAGAAGATAATTGAATTTATTATAAAAAGTAAAAAATGAATTTAAAAATAAGAGTTTATTATATACAAACAAAATGGAATCATTTAATTTAGATAATAGTCAAGAGGTCTCCTACGATTTAAAAAATCTGGACGATACTCATCCCAAAGAAAACAATGTCGATGGGCTTAAAATACAGCTGATGAATCATCAGAAGACTGCTCTTTATCATTGTCTCATGATTGAAAGTAATGAAGGGATACTCATTAATGAGACCTATTATTTTTCAACATTTGGAATATTAGCCTGTAAAGTGGGGTCCGGTAAATCATTCGTAGTATTGGCGATGATAATGAAAAGACCAGTGCTTAATTACAGGCGAGTTTCAAATGGATACGGAGGTGGTCTGATTACTCATTCTTCATTTCGAAAAATAAACACAGTCTCTAATACAGTCAGTGCGAATATTATTCTTATTCCACACAATTTGCAATCACAATGGAGTGGTTATATATCAAAACATACAAATCTTCGCTTTTGTTCAATTCATTCCGCAAAAGAATGCGGTTTTTTTCGTGAGAAAGTAAAAACATATACAGATGAAACCGATGCTTCTAATAAAAAACAATTACTTGAAGATATAACTGAGAATATCGTATATTTAATAACGAATAAATGTTGGAATCTTTTCGCATTGATTTGGAATAATGAAATTAAGAAAAATGTGAGTCGCATATTTGTCGATGAGGTTCATGCCATTAATATCCCGAACTCAATGAAATTACAGGCCAACTTCGTCTGGTTCATTTCGTCGTCTCTTAATGATATGTTTCGTCATTCGAACAATGGATTCATTAAGGATTATATCAATACGTGGTCTTACTACTCATCGTTGAATCACAATGTTGTCAAAAACAATGATGATTATGTTGATTCAAGTATCAAATTGGAGAGTCCAAATATGGTCATGATTCGTTGTAAGACGTCGCGCCTATTGAATATATTTTCGGGGATTATTACAGAAGAAGTCCGGAGTATGCTTTTGGCGGAAGACGTCGAAGGTGTTATCTCGACACTGGGAATCCCAACCGTTTCAGAAAGCAATATCATCCAAGTATTGTGTAAGAATTTACAGAATGATTTGGAGAATGCGCGGATGATTCACGAGACGAAGAAAATAATGATTTATGCTACGGAACAATTGAAGCAAGAATCGATTTCGAAGTCGCAAGAGAAGATTGATAAAATTAACGAGAAGATTATGAATGTTCAAACGCGGATTAGTGAATGCGATATTGACCCAATTATGCATATTGATATTATGAAGCCGGTCATTACCGGTTGCTGTAATAACAAGTTCGATTTGGAGAGTATTACGGCCCATTATTCGCATCAGGAAAAGAATCATTTACCGATTGTTTGTCCATTGTGTAGGGCCCCGCTCGACTTGAAGAAATTGCTGTATGTTGGCGAATTCAAAGGCGAGAAAATCCCTAAGAAGAAAGTGCCAACTGAATGGGTTTCTGTTGAACATACGAAAATTGAGAATTTGGAGCATTTATTGCGGACGCAGATTGAACAGACGAAGAGAATTCTCATTTTTTCGGAATTTGAGGGGAATGTATCACAGCTTGGTGAAGCTTTCCGGAATGCTCGGAAGAATGAGTTATATCCGTTGAAGGGGTCAATTGGTCATATTACGAACCTGATTGAGCAATACAACCGTGGAGATATCAAGAACTTATTCTTGAATGCGACCTACTGCGGAAGCGGGTTGAACTTGGAAAAAACTGATGTTGTTATTATCATGCACAAGATGACGCAGGATAATATGAATCAGGTTGTTGGACGGGCGCAACGACTGGGTCGGACTGGTCGGTTGGATATTTACTGCTTGTATGCTGAAAACGAATAGTTTTTAACAATAATGTAGTTTTTAGTATATGAGTAGAAGTAATATTTTGAATTTATTATAAATTATTATATCTATATAAATATAATAGCGAATGTTTGAAATAAAGTTAAATAAGAGTAAAGCGGATATATATTATAAAAGCGAATTACAAACCAGTAAAAATGCGTGGTGTAATATATCAATATCAAAAGATAGCATTTTTGTATATATATGTCGAGATAAAAGTCGCAGTTATTGGATTGGCGGTAAAAAAGGAAAGTCCTGTAAATTATCAATTAAATTTAATGATGCTAAAAAAATGATTACTGTAAATACTGCGAATAAGATAATTATTCATAGCATTAAAGATTACACGAAAATAAAAAAGAAAGCGATATATTATAAATATATGAATGAAAATGATAATAAAATAGAATTTAAGGAAATTCGATAAATTTTATAATATTGACGAATTTTAAATTCGTCAATCATAACTTAACAAGAACATTCATGCTCATTGCACTCCTGACACTTTCGACAACCTTCTGCACAGGTGTTGCAAATTTTACAACAAGTGCATTTTTTTGAATCATGCTGTCCGCATATGCGACATCTCTTGCAGTCTGCATCTCTTGACATGCATTCATAACAACAACGGCACATTTTCGAAGGGTCCTTCGGGTCGCCATGAAAATCGCAGATTCTACACATGACAGTTTGATACTTCTTCGCACACGGATTCTCGCGCATTGATGTTGCGGTTTCCTTAAACGGTTTCAAACCCAATTGACGAATAAGTGGAGAAAGTTGATCTCTTCGTTCTTTATTCTCCAACATGAATTCGAATTCATCTCCTTTGATGGAAGGAGAACCGAACTGTTCAGACATGAAGAAAAGAAGCAACTTCCAACATTCTTTTTCCTCATTCGTCCAAGGGAAACCTTGGACCGTTGGATTTTCATTCAAGAATTTGAGTAGGATGATTTCCCATTCTTCGATCTTGGTTTGTCCATACCGCAAAATACTTTTCAGATTCTTGAAAGTGTAATTTTTCTTTGAACGAGCAAGATTTTTGTCAAGAAGTGCAATATACATGAAGTATAGCAAAAACAGTGGATTATTCCGAGGTAATCTTTTGTCTGAAATATCAGTTATTATCTGGGATTTCAAGCTGTTCGTAAAAACAGTCTTGAAAAAAAGTAAGATTGAGCTTACAATCACAGGAATGTTCGGATTCTGTTGTTGGGGAACATGTGTTGCTTCCATATCGACAAATGATGTTATCATTATACTATTATTTTTTGTAATTTTTACCCATCAATTTGAAAAAATTGATGGGTAAAAATTACAAAAAATAAAAAAATTCTAAATTTTGATTATAATTGCCTTATTTTTGTTCTTAGGACGGCTATATTTATTTCCAAAAATTCTCCCAAATATTTTATCAACGATTTCAAACTCCTTCTTTGAAAGGTCCCATTTTATATCAATTTCTCCTTTATTTTTCGACCAAAAAAGCGCGTTGCTTGTGTAAAATATGAAAGGCTTTTTATATTTTGCCATCTTATCCGCCTCTTCCCATGCCGCATCAATAAAATAATAGACACGCTTCCATCCAATTTCTAAAAACAATATATTGTTCTTTTTCAGTTCAGATGCGACTTTTTTGAACTTTTTGAGTAGTTGCGTTGTATCATATTTATAGAATTTCTTGTTGAGATAATTTTCTGGGAATTGCATGTAATATTCTTCCGCCGTATTTTTCCAAACGAGCTTATGCCATTTATAAATACCATTCTTATTCGGTTTTGAGACGTATTCGTCGTCATCGTTTCCTTTCATTATTTTGTTTGGGTAGTCTTGGGCGGAAACTGGCGGTGAAGGCCGTTTCAGATATTTTGCTTTTAACATACTCTTTTATAGAAAAATAAAAAGGTTAGTTTATCAAATAACAATAATTTTATAAAACTATTCCATATTACAAACAATCAAAGCAACACTCAAAACCGCCGACACAACAAACCCAATCGTCGCCCATATAAAATTGTTGCAATATAAAAGTATGTAATAATATGTGGCCATTATAACCTCGAACATGACTCCTCCAACAATAGTATAGTTAGCAAAATGTAATAATTTTTTAACTTTCTCTTCGCGTGGTATATCCTTTAAATAATAATTCGCCATGATGTATGTGAAACCCATTGGTAAGGCTCCATATATAACGCCCCCAATTTTGAAAAATTTCATTTCCAGCAGGACCATAACTGTCCCAACTAATATTCCACTAAACAGGGCGTTTTTCAAAAATATGGCTAAATATTTATTCATTGTTATATATTTTTATAAAGAAAAATATAATATCTAAGTAAAATATCCCAATTAAAAATATTTAAGAGTATAATTATGAAAAGCCTCTTCATAACAAATACAATAACCAAATTTAAAACAAGCGCCATCCCTCTCGAAACTCTGATATACCCCGTCGGAAAAAATGATTTGGCAAATCATTTTAATAAAATAAAAACAATAATTGAAAAATTAGCCATAGAAACCGTTTATTGCGACTCAAAATACATATATGACTATTACAAAGATAAACTCCCTCAAATCAAACGATTAACACGCGATATACCAGCATACACTTTTACAAATTACGACGCATCAATTAATTTACGCAGGATATGTATAGCCGGATATCTAACGGTCCTATTTTTCTCCCTATTTCACGACACTCTATTTTCAATAGCCGTTATACTTGTCCTAATCGCATTCTGGCTTTTAATCGAAAAGATAATCATATCGTCAAAATGGACACCCCATTCAAAGAATTTCATCCACCTCTAATTTTTCAGATTGTGATTGTATTGACAATTTATCAAGTGGATATCCAATTTTTTCAAATAGGTCCTTCGGGTATATTTTCAAAAATTGCTTCACGATTTTCTCATTCGTAAAATAATCCCGCCATTTCTCTAAGTCAATGTTCTTATTTGTTATATGCGAGTTTCTTTTGAGGTCCTCTTCGCTCTTGTTTCTTATATTGTGGGGCTTCGCCAGTTCCAGCGCAATCGCAATCATCTCCTTCGTAAAACCGTAATGCTTGAACATATTCCTCAAAACTCCCTCAAAATCCGTCATTAAATCCTCATATTTCACTTCTAAGAAGTTCGTCATATAATAGTCCCATTTATAGATATCCGTAATCGTATTAAAGCTACTCTCCACGTAAATGTCATTCTTCATTTCAAAAATAATCCCCTGCTCTTTCGTTAGGCGGTTCAACAACTTTTTATAAGTTTCATTCCCATATTCCGCAATCTTCTTGTTAGCCCACGGTTCCGTCGTCTTCTTATGATACTCATAAGCGCTTACAATAATTGCGCAAGGGTTCCGTATCATATGAGTTCCAATAATTGGGCGGTCTATCTTCGAAAAATCAATGTGGCTATGATGTTCAACCCATACATCAGTAGTCGGTTCCAATTTATCCTGAGCGCAATACTGATATCTCATCCCAAAATAATTACAAACCGCCCTTAATATTTTCTCAATGACAACAGTCCCCGTTTTATGATGACAACAATGTATAATAAGTGGGCGCTTATTCGCATATTCAATATACGCATCCGGTTGAACCGCGCGATGTCTAATAAGTAATTGCGTAATCTCGTCTTTAATATGCGATTCCATCTTATAAAATAATAATAAATTTAATTGAAATAATAACCGAGGATTGATTGTTTGATTACTCTTCTGAATCATCGGCCTCATCACGAACACGGATTCCAGTGAATCCCTTTCCTCGGGAAAGTCCGCCAATCTTAATATTGTTCTTAAATTCAACATTATAGTTCGCAAAACAAGTCTTCATTTTCTCAATGAATTCAGTCTGCGTAATCGGGGACCTCTTACCTCCACTAATATGCTCTTGGTAGTAATCTTTGAACATCGAAAACAAGTCGCGAATGATAATTCCATCACACGCATTCTCAGTAATCTCAATCTGTTCTTCCAGAAACTCGCTATAACTGTCCTGATTCTTCAACATTCGCGAAGAGTTCATAGATACCAGCGGAGGAATAACCAGCTTCTGATTGTTCGCAATATACATCTTGACATATTCCAGCAAAATGAGCATATACTGTTGGCGGTATTGAATATTATCTTTCAATTTCGGCTTTAAGTTCGGGTCCGCCCTAAACTCATTCACCTTCTTCGGCTCGTGCATAACGAATCTATTCGGGAAATTAATTCCCACGTAGCGACGGATAAAACCGCCGTCATGGACATCCTCAATCTTGGGCATCTTATTACAGAGCATAACCAGCGTGAATTTGGGAATGTCCGTCAGCTCCGGATTCGGAGAATGCGCCTTCCTAATTTGAATCTTGTCGCCACCAGTAATCTCCTTAATGAAATCAATATTCAGCTTCTTCTCATTCGGCGGTTCATTCACCTGAACATACCTCTTCTTGAAGATACTAATCAACTTCGAATTATGGCCCTCCTGCGAGTTGCTAATATTCGTGATATATGAATTATCCAATATACCGGCGTAGTCCCCAAGGGAGTTGTCATGTAGTGTCGTAATAACACCCTTACCATTTCCACCGGTTCCCTCAAAATTGACGAATAGCTCATTCTTATTCGTTCCAATGAGCGTCGAGCTCAAAAAGAGGAGGGCGAACTCGCAAACGTCGGCGTTGGGAAGTGATTTCTGGAACAGGTCCATAATCTCATCGCGGATGGACGGTATAACATCAGGGGAGTAGTCGTATCCGGTCGAATAACTGATTTTGTCCTCCGGCTTCTGGTCGCGAAAGAGCCCCGATTTCAAGTCATAGACTCCGTTATTGAAGCCAAGCAAATGATTGTCCATATCCAGCTCCTTGTGGAAGTTCTCGTCGTAGAACACTTCCTTACACTCATTCATTACGGAATTCTTGTAGGTCGCGCTACTGAGTGTGTGAATGGATTTTTCACACGCCATCTTCATAACTTTCGTCGGGTCGCTCTCCGGAATCATATCGCCCGACTGTTGCTCGACGTCGGCTATTTTCGTGCTCAACATCGCGCTATAACGAAGAAGCGCCCCCTTGACGTGAATAGTAATATCCTTCAAAAGGGGAACCGGCTCATCTAAGACTTGCCATCGATTCGTATAACGATACCAGACGCCCTTCGAATACTTGTATTTTTCGGATAAGATGTGATGGGCCAATTCTGCGTAGTCTGTGTGTGTATTACGAAAACTGCGACGAATGTAATTCGTCAGGTCATCCTCCCCTGCGTATTTTTCGATGGTCGAGAAAT
>VFQS010000717.1_pt1 | contig 34666 bp, 23 predicted proteins | sample 3512361 | NCBI WGS metagenome assembly VFQS01 (sample SAMN10412375, study PRJNA504923) | tailings metagenome | isolation source: Relicate 1 Philex TSF3 active mining | place: Philippines
GCCATGCCCACGCCGATGCGGGCCTCGTTCATCATGTGGAACATGCAGCGCAGGCCTTCGCCGGGCTTGCCGACGAGATAACCCACGGCCCCGGCTTCACCACGCACCGGGTACTTGCCCTCGCCAAAATTCAGCAGCGTGTTGGTCGTGCCGCGCCAGCCACATTTGTGGTTCAGGCCTGCCAGCGCCACATCGTTGCGCTCGCCCGTCAATTGCCCGTTCGTGTCCACCAGCTTCTTGGGCACGATGAACAGCGAGATGCCTTTGACGCCGGGCACCAGTTGCCCGTTCGCGTCGGGAATCTTGGCCAGCACGAGGTGGATGATGTTCTCGGAGAGTTCATGCTCGCCCGAGGAGATCCACATCTTGTTGCCCTTGAGGCGGTAACGTGGGCCCAAAGCATCGGCCTCAAAACCCTCGCCATCGGGCGTGGCGCGGGTCATCACGTCGCTCAGCGACGAGCCCGCTTGCGGCTCGCTCAGGCACATGGTGCCGGAAAAGCGACCCGAAAATTCGTTGGCTGCAAACACCTTTTTTTGCACATCGGTGCCGTGCACCATGAGCAAATTGGCGTTGCCACTGGTCAGCATGCCCGAGCCAATGCTGACCGAGGCCATGGCAAAAAAGGCGTTGGCTGCCGCTTCCACCGTGTAGGGCAGCTGCATGCCGCCGATCTCGTAGTCTTGCGCGGCGCTGAGCATGCCCGACTCGGCATAGGCCTTGTACGCGTCGTGTGTGGCCTGCGGCAGGATGACTTTTTCGCCGTCAAAGTGCGGCTCTTGCGTGTCCACCAGGCGGTTGAACGGGGCGTATTTTTCACGCGCAATGCGCTCGCAGGTGTCGAGCACCGCGTCAAAGGTTTCCCGGCTGTGGTCGGCGAAGCGTTCGCGGGACTGCAGGCTTTCGACGTTCAGCCAGTCGTGCAGCAAAAAATCAACAGTGGGGCGCAGGCTCATCGGATCGTTCTTTCATGGCAATGCCCTGTGGGAGCGAGTCCCTGCTCGCGAAGCATTCGGCCGCAGGGGCAGCCTCCCACAGAAAAAAGGGGCAGAGAGCATGATGCCCTCTGCCCCCGTGTGGATCAGCCATCCACGCGACAGTTCATCAGAGCACTTCGAAGATGCCGCAAGCGCCCATGCCGCCGCCAATGCACATGGTCACCGCCACGCGCTTGGCGCCACGGCGCTTGCCTTCGATCAGGGCGTGGCCAGTCAGGCGCTGGCCGCTCACGCCATAGGGGTGACCCACGGCGATCGCACCGCCATTGACGTTCAGGCGGTCGGCTGGAATGCCCAGCTTGTCGCGGCAGTACAGCACCTGCACAGCAAAGGCTTCGTTGAGTTCCCATAGGTCGATGTCGTTGACCGTCAGGCCCAGACGTGCCAAGGCTTTGGGCACGGCATACACCGGGCCAATGCCCATTTCGTCGGGCTCGCAACCGGCCACCGCAAAACCAAGGAATCGGCCCAGCGGCTTCATGCCGCGTTGCTCGGCCAGTTTTTCGTCCATCAGCACGCAAGCGCCTGCACCGTCCGAGAACTGGCTGGCATTGCCCGCCGACACCAGGCCGCCAGGCAAAGCCGAGCGCAGGCCGCTGATGGCTTCCACCGTGGTGCCTTCGCGCAGACCTTCGTCCTTGCTCACCGTCACTTGCTTGGTGGTCATGCCCATGACCTTGTCGATCACGCCCTGTGTGACGGTGATGGGGGCGATTTCGGCGTCGAACAGGCCAGCGGCTTGTGCGGCGCAAGCTTTTTGCTGGCTGGCAGCGCCGTATTCGTCCATGCGGTCACGGCCGATCTTGTAGCGCTTGGCCACTTGCTCGGCGGTTTGCAGCATGTTCCAGTAGATCTCGGGCTTTTGTTTGGCCAGCGCCAGGTCTTGCAGCATGTGGGTGTTCATCTCTTGCTGCACGCAGGAGATGCTCTCTACGCCACCGGCCACATACACCTGGCCTTCACCCGCGATGATGCGTTGTGCGGCCAGGGCGATGGTTTGCAGGCCCGAGGAGCAAAAACGGTTGACGGTCATGCCCGAGACCGAAATGGGCAAACCGGCCTTGAGCGCGATCTGGCGGGCGATGTTGGCGCCCGTGGCCCCTTCGGGCGTGGCGCAGCCCATGATCACGTCTTCGACCTCGGCGGCGTCAATGCCAGCGCGGGCCACGGCGTGCTGAACCGCATGGCCACCCAAGGTGGCGCCGTGGGTCATGTTGAAAGCGCCCTTCCAGCTCTTGGCCAGAGGGGTGCGGGCGGTGGATACGATGACAGCATTCGTCATGATGGTCCTTTCATGTGGGGGACAGAGCTAAAGATCTGTCCCGCCAAAAATTTAAAAAATCAGTTGAATGTCTTGCCTTCGGCCACCAAACGGGCCAACAGGGGCGCGGGTTGCCAGAACTGGGCGTCGTCGTGCGGGTTCTTGGCGAAGCGTTTCATGGCTTCGGCCACGTTGAACAAGCCAATGGTGTCGGCGTAGATCATGGGGCCGCCGCGCCACAGCGGGAAACCGTAGCCGGTCAGGTACACCATGTCGATGTCGCTGGCCTTGCTGGCGATGCCTTCTTCCAGAATGTGGGCAGCTTCGTTGACCAGCGAGAACACCAGGCGCTGCACAATTTCTTCGTCGGAAATCTTGCGTGGCGTGATGCCCAAAGCGGCGCGGTGCTTTTCGATCATCTCGACCACCACAGGGCTGGGAATCGCATCGCGCTTGCCGGCCTGGTAGTCGTACCAGCCTGCGCCGGTCTTTTGGCCATAGCGGCCCATCTCGCAAAGCAGGTCAGCGGTTTTGCTGTACTTGAGGTGCGGCTTTTCCACATAACGGCGCTTGCGGATCGCCCAGCCGATGTCGTTGCCCGCTAAGTCACCCATGCGGAACGGACCCATGGCAAAGCCGAATTTCTCGATGGCCTTGTCAACTTGCGCCGGGGTGCAGCCTTCTTCGATCAGGAAACCCGCCTGACGGCTGTACTGCTCGATCATGCGGTTGCCGATGAAACCATCACACACGCCCGAGACCACCGAGGTTTTCTTGATCTTCTTGCCAATCGCCATCACAGTGGCCAGCACGTCCTTGCCGGTTTTTTCGCCACGCACCACTTCGAGCAGTTTCATGACGTTGGCGGGGCTGAAGAAGTGCATGCCGACCACGTCTTGCGGACGCTTGGTGAAGCTGGCGATCTTGTTCACATCGAGTGTGGAGGTGTTGGACGCCAGGATCGCGCCGGGCTTCATCACTTCGTCGAGTTTCTTGAAGACGGCTTCTTTCACGCCCATTTCTTCGAACACGGCCTCGATCACCAAGTCAGCCTGACCGATGTCGTCGTAGCTCAACGTGGTGCTCAAAAGCGCCATGCGCTCATCGTATTTTTCTTGCTTGAGCTTGCCTTTTTTAACCTGGGCTTCGTAGTTCTTGCGGATGGTGGCAATGCCGCGGTCCAGCGCGTCCTGCTTCATCTCCAGGATCTTGACCGGGATGCCCGCGTTCAGGAAGTTCATCGAGATGCCGCCGCCCATGGTGCCAGCACCAATGACGGCCACGCTCTTGATCTCGCGCTTGGGCGTGTCTTCGGGCACGTCGGGGATCTTGCTGGCGGCGCGGTCCGCCATGAAGACGTGGCGCAGTGCGCGGCACTCGGGCGTCATCATCAGGTTCATGAAGATTTCGCGCTCAAAGACCATGCCGTCTTCAAACTTCTTCTTGGTGGCCGCTTCGACCGCGTCCACGCACTTGGCGGGTGCAGGCAGGTTTTTGGCCATGCCCTTGACCATGTTGCGGGCAAACTGGAAGTAAGCATCGCCTTGCGGGTGCTTGCAAGGCAGGTTTTTCACCAGTGGCAGCGGCGAGCCGTCGGCATGCGCTGCGGCCACTTTGCGGGCCAGCGCCAGAGCCTCTTCGGGCAGGCTTTCGGCCGACTTCGCCATGGCATCGAACAGCTTTTGGCCAGGCAGCATGGCCAGCATCTCGCTCTTGATGGCTTCGCCGCTGACGATCATGTTGAGCGCAGGCTCCACACCGATCACGCGGGGCAGGCGCTGCGTGCCACCGGCACCGGGGATCAGGCCCAGCTTGACTTCGGGCAGCGCAATGCTGGCGCCGGGCGCGGCAATGCGGTAGTGGCAGCCGAGTGCCAGTTCCAGACCGCCGCCCATGGCGACCGAGTGGATAGCCGCCACCACGGGCTTGGCCGAATTTTCGCAAGCGCGGATGACGCTCAGCAAATTGGGTTCCTGGATCGCCTTGGGCGAGCCAAATTCACGGATGTCTGCACCGCCCGAAAAGGCTTTGCCCGCGCCTGTGATGACGATGGCCTTGACCGATGCGTCGTTGTTGGCTTTTTCCAGACCATCGGTGATGCCGATGCGGGTGGACAGGCCCAAACCGTTGACGGGCGGGTTCATCAACGTGATGACCGCGACATCACCGTGGACTTTGTATTCAGCTGTCATGCTGGACTTCCTTTGCGTGAAAAGTTAAAAAAGAACGACCGTTCGTTTTTTGCATTGTAGACATAAAAAACGGCCCGATTACAAAAATTTTGTCGCCACAGAGACGTGGGCCAAACCCATCAAACCTCCAGCCACTCCTTGCGAATGTAGCTGTTGGCGCGCAGCTCATCGGGTGTGCCCTGGAACACGATGGCACCGTGGCCCATGACCAAGGCCCGGTCCGAAATGCTCATGGCAATGGTCAGCTTTTGTTCGATCAGCAAGACCGAGACACCCCTTGATTTCAGGCTTTGCAGGTATTGCCCCACCAATTCCACGATTTTGGGGGCCAGGCCCTCGGTCGGCTCGTCGATGATGATGAGGTCCGGATCGCCCATCAAGGTACGGCACAGCGTGAGCATTTGCTGTTCGCCACCGGACAGGACCCCGGCCTCGGTGTGCTCGCGCTCTTTGAGGCGCGGGAACATGGCGTACATGTCGTCAAACGACCAGCGACCGTTTTGGCCGCTGCGCTTTTGGCCCAGTTGCAGGTTCTGGTGCACCGTCAACTTGGGGAAGATGTCGCGGTTTTCAGGCACATAACCGATCCCCAGGTGAGCGATTTCATAGGCTTTTTTGCCCTGGATCGACTGGCCTTTCCAGTCAATGCGGCCCTGGCACTCGACCAGGCCCATGATGGCCTTGGCCGTGGTGGAGCGGCCCGAGCCGTTGCGCCCGAGCAGCGCCACAATTTCGCCCTGCCCGACCTCGAAGCCCACACCATGCAGCACATGGCTCTTGCCGTAATAGGCGTGAAGGTTGTCTATCTGCAGCATCAATGGCCTCCTGCCTGACTGTCCGCCACCGGAGAGCCCAAATAGGCTTCCTGCACCTTGGCATTGGCCCGCACCGCGTCGGGGGTGTCGAAGGCGATGACTTCGCCGTACACCACCACCGCGATTTTGTCGGCCAGCCCGAACACCACGCCCATGTCGTGCTCCACCGTGAGCAGGGTTTTGCCCACCGTGACCTCCTTGATGAGCTGGATGAAACGCGAGGTTTCGCTTTTGCTCATGCCGGCTGTGGGTTCGTCCAGCAAAATGACATCGGAGCCGCCCGCAATGGTCACGCCAATTTCCAGCGCGCGCTGCTCGGCATAGGTCAGGTTGACGGCCAGCACATCGCGCTTTTTGTCCAGGTGGATCATCTCGAGCAATTCGTTCGTGCGGTCGTTCGCATCTTTCAGCCCCGAAAGGAACTTGAAGAAGGTGTACTTGTAGCCCAGGCTCCAGAGCACGGCGCAGCGCAAATTTTCAAACACGCTCAGCTTGGGGAAGATGTTGGTGATCTGGAAGCTGCGCGACAGCCCCATCCGGTTGATCTCGTAAGGCGTTTTGTGCTGAATGGCTTGGCCGTTCAGCAAAATATCGCCGCTGGTCGGGCCAAAGCGGCCGCTGATCAGGTTGAACAGCGTGGACTTGCCCGCGCCGTTGGGGCCGATCACCGCCACCCGTTCACCGGCCTGCACCGCCAGGTTCACACCCCGGATGATTTCGGTCTTGCCGAAGTTCTTTCGGACGTCTTTGAGTTCAAGAGCGTAGGCACTCATACTGCGGTCTCCCGGCGCTTGATTTCTTTTTCAATGTCGGTCTGGATCTCGCCCCAGTCGCGGGCAAACTGCCGACGCGCGAGCTCGAACAAACCCAGTCCCGTGAGCATGACAAAAGCCGAGCCGAACCAGCTGTCCAGGCTCTTGGCGTTCAACGTGGCCCCCATGAACTTGACGGTGTCACCCAAAGCCGAATTGAGCTGCAGGTGGTAGACCATCTCGATCATCGCCCCGGCCCCCGCGAGCATGACGATGGCGGTGAGGCCCAGGCCCAGGTAGCTGGTCCAGATCTGGCGCAGCTTGCCGAATTTGGCCACCCGCAGGTTCATCATGATCAGGCTGGCGATGCCACCCGGGGCATACATGACCATGAACAGGAAAACCAGTCCCAGGTACAGCAACCAGGCCTTGGTCAGCTCCGACAGCAGCACAAAGGCGATGATCATCAAAATCGCGCCAATGATGGGGCCAAAGAAGAAGGTGGCACCCCCCAAGAAGGTGAACAGCAAATAAGCGCCCGAGCGCCCTGCCCCCACCACTTCGGCCGTGACGATCTCGAAGTTGAGGGCGCCTAAACCACCCGCGATACCTGCAAAAAAGCCCGCGATGATGAAAGCGATGTAGCGCACGCGCTGAGTGTTGTAGCCGATGAACTCGACCCGTTCGGGGTTGTCACGCACCGCATTCAGGATGCGGCCCAGCGGCGTTTGCGTGAAGGCGTACATGAGCGCCACACACACAAAGGTGTAGACCGCGATCAGGTAATACACCTGAATTTGCGGACCGTAGGTGATGCCAAAGAAGGCTTCACCCGCCACCCGGTTGCCCGACACGCCCGCCTCGCCCCCGAAAAACTCCGAGAACATGAGCGACATGGCAAACACCAGCTCGGCCACGCCCAGGGTGATCATGGCAAATGGCGTGCCCGACTTGCGGGTGGTGACCCAGCCGAGCAAAATGGCAAAGCCCATGCCCGCCACACCGCCCACAATGGGCAGCAGGCTGACGGGGATGTTGAGCTTGCCGCCACTGACCGCGTTCAGCGCGTGAATGGCCATGTAGGAGCCCAGCCCGGTGTAGACCGCATGGCCAAAACTCAGCATGCCGCCCTGCCCCAACAGGATGTTGTAGGACAGGCAGGCAATGATGGCGATGCCCATTTGCGCCAACATGGTCACCGACAGATTGCTGGTGAACACCAAGGGGGCCAGGACCAGCACCAAGGCAAACAGGCTCCAGATGACCCAACGGCCAACGTTGTAGGGTTTGAATTTGTAAACAGCAGCCATGTCTTAACCCTCGCGTGTGCCCAAAAGACCCTTGGGCCGGAAGATCAGGATCAGCACCAAAAACAGGTAAGGCAAGATGGGCGCGACCTGTGACAGCGTGAGCTTGGCAAAAGAGTTTTCCTGCGTGGCGGCCGACAAGGCCCAGCCCATGTCTTTGGCCAAGGTGAGGAAGGAGTAATCAATGGCCACGGCAAAGGTCTGGATCACGCCGATCAGCAAGGAAGCCAGGAAGGCCCCCGACAGCGAGCCCATGCCACCCACCACCACGACCACGAAGATGACCGAGCCCACGGTCGCTGCCATGGCGGGCTCCGTCACGAAAGTGCTGCCGCCGATCACGCCTGCCAAACCGGCCAGACCTGTCCCCGCACCAAACACCAGCATGAACACACGCGGCACGTTGTGGCCCAAAGACTCCACCATTTCGGGGTGGGTCAAGGCCGCCTGAATCACCAGACCAATGCGGGTGCGGGTGAGCAACAACCACAAGGACACCAGCATCAGCAAGGCCACCAGCATCATGAAGCCCCGGGTTGCGGGAAATGGCGAGCAAACCACACGCACTGCGGCGTCTGCGGCGCTGCACATCTCGGCAGGCGCGGCACCCCAGACCAGGCTCAGGCCATTGACCGAATGGTTGATCAGGGTGAAGGCCGAGCTGCGCAAGATTTCGGGCGGCGGAAACTCCACCGCCGTGCGGCCCCAGACCAGTTGCACCAGCTCCAGCACCACATAAGACAGCCCAAACGTGACCAGCAATTCGGGCACATGGCCAAAGGGGTGAACCTTGCGCAAGGTGACGCGCTCAAACACCGCACCGCAGGCACCCACCAACAGTGGGGCCACGATCAGGGCGGGCCAGAAACCGATCCAGCCCGACAGGGTGTAACCGAAATAGGCCCCGATCATGTAAAAGCTGGCGTGCGCGAAATTGAGCACGCCCATCATGCTGAAAATCAGCGTCAGCCCGGAGCTGAGCATGAAGAGCAACAGCCCGTAACTGAGGCCATTGAGCATGGAGATGATGAAAAACTCCATAAGAAACTTTCCAGGCCTTTTTTGGCCTAACTGCGTTACCGAAAGTGGTTTTAAAAACTCAAAACCGAGCCACCAAGGGCCTGAAGCCCATAAAAAAGCCCGACAAACCTGACGTTGATCGGGCCTGAACCCTATCGGCTCGCGCAGTTCAGGCCCAAAGGCCTGCGCTGCGCAAGACTGACCGACAAACGGCGCCCATTAACCGGGGCGCTTCATCTGGCAACTGGTGGGTGTGCTAGACACGTACGAAGGGAACTCCTTGACGGGGGCCAGCGTCATGCCCGTGTTCTCGGGGCTGTAGGGGTATTTCTTGTCGGCTTTCTGCCAGACGGTCATCCACAGCGGCTGCTGCAGCTGGTGGTCGGCCTTGCGGATTTCCACATCGCCGTGGTAGCTCTTGAACTTCAGGCCCGACATGGCGGCCGCCACCTTGACCGGATCGGTCGACTTGGCCTTGGCCATGGCTTCACCCAAGGCGCTGTAAATCGAGATCACCGAGCCCGTGTAGAAGTCGTCGTTGAACTTGGTCTTGAACTCCGCCATCCACTTGCCCATCTCGCCACCCATGTTGTAGTGGTTGTACGAGATCTGGTAGACGCGGCCAGCACCGCCCTGTCCCAAGGCCGTGGGGGTGCCCGTCACACCCGTGTAGTAGGTGTAGAACTTGCCGTTGTAGCCGCCTTCGTTGGCCGCCTTGACCAGCAGCGCCAGGTCAGAGCCCCAGTTGCCGGTGATCACGGTGTCGGCGCCCGAGGCCTTGATCTTGGCGATGTAGGGCGAGAAGTCACGCACTTGCGCCAAGGGGTGCAGGTCTTCGCCCACGATTTGCACGTCGGGGCGCTTGCGGGCCAGGTTTTCCTTGGCGAACTTGGCGACCTGGTGGCCGTGAGAGTAGTTCTGGTTGAACAAGTAGACCTTCTTGATGTCCTTGTCGTCTTTCATGAAGGTGGTCATGGCCTCGATCTTCATCGAGGTGTCGGCGTCAAAGCGGAAGTGCCAGTAGCTGCACTTGCTGTTGGTGAAGTCGGGGTCCACGGCCGAGTGGTTCAGGAAGATGATTTCCTTGCCGGGGTTGCGCTCGTTGTGCTTGTTCACGGCTTCGATCAGGGCACCCGCCACCGACGAACCGTTGCCTTGGGTGATGTAGCGCACGCCCTGGTCCATCGCGGCTTTGAGCGCGTTCAGGCTTTCGGCGGGGCTCAACTTGTTGTCAATGCCAATCACCTCGAACTTGACACCCGCCGGGTTGGTCTTGCTGAACTTTTCAGCAAAGAACTGGAAGCTCTTGAGCTGGTTGCTGCCCACAGGGGCCATCAAACCGGACAAGGGATCGATCCAGGCAATTTTGACGGTTTCGCCCTTTTGCGCATAAGCGCCAAGGGAGCAAGCGGCCAAAGCGGCAGCGGCGATCAAACGGGTGGTGGTTTTCATTCAAGGTCTCCTGCGTTGTGAATCAGAACAAGTTCAGCGTAACCGCTGTGTGGCTGAAAAGGCTCGGGGTTTGCCCCTAAGGCATATCACCCGCGCGACTTGAACGCGCGCGGGCTTGATGCGCATCAAAGGCCAGGCAGCTTGTAGTCGGCCAGTTGCTCGCGCAAACGGGTCTTGAGCATCTTGCCAGTGCCGCCCAAAGGAATGGCATCGACAAAGACCACATCGTCCGGGATCTGCCACTTGGCGGTCTTGCCTTCATAGAAAGCAATCAACTCTTCGCGGCTGACTTCGGCGCCGGGCTTTTTGACCACGCACACAATCGGGCGCTCGTCCCACTTGGGGTGGCGCATGCCGATGCAAGCGGCCATGGCCACGGCCGGGTGCGCCATGGCGATGTTTTCCACATCGATCGAGCTGATCCATTCGCCACCAGACTTGATCACGTCCTTGCTGCGGTCGGTGATCTGCATGAAGCCGTCGGCATCAATGGTGGCCACATCGCCCGTGGGGAACCAGCCGTCTACCAGCGGGTTGCCGCCTTCCTGCTTGAAGTACGAAGCGATCACCCATGGGCCTTTGACCAGCAGGTCACCTGCGGCCTTGCCGTCGTGCGGCAAAGCACGGCCTTGCGGGTCCACGATCTTCATGTCGATGCCGAAGATGCAGCGGCCTTGCTTCATGCGCAGCTTCATCTGCTGCTCGGCAGGCAGGCGCAGGTGCTTGTTTTTCAGAGTGCACACGGTGCCCAGCGGGCTGAGCTCGGTCATGCCCCAGGCGTGCAGCACGTCCACGTTGTAGTCCTGGCGGAAGGCATCGATCATGGCGGGCGGGCAGGCCGAGCCGCCGATCACGGTGCGGTTCAAGGTGCTGAATTTCAGGCCTGCAGGCTTCATGTGGCCCAGCAGCATTTGCCACACGGTGGGCACGCCCGCGGCAAAGGTCACGCCTTCGGCTTCGATCAGCTCGTACACCGATTTGCCGTCGAGCGCCGGACCGGGGAACACCAATTTGGCACCCGCCATGGCCGCGCTGTAGGGGATGCCCCAGGCGTTGACGTGGAACATGGGCACCACGGGCAGGATCGCGTCACGCGCCGAGATGCACATCGAGTCGGGCAAGGCGGCGGCGTAAGCGTGCAGCACGGTGGAGCGGTGGCTGTACAGAGCGCTCTTGGGGTTACCGGTGGTGCCACTGGTGTAGCAGAGGCTGCAGGCGGTGTTTTCATCGAGCTGGGGCCAGCTGTAGCTGCTGGGCTGCTGGCCCATCCAGGCCTCGTAGCTCACCAAATTGGGGATACCCGTGTCAGCAGGCAGTTTGTCGGCGTCGCACAGCGCCACGTACTGGGTCACGGTCTTGCAATGCGCGTGCAGGGCCTGCACCAAAGGCAAAAACGTCATGTCAAAGCACAGGACCTGGTCTTCGGCATGGTTGGCGATCCAGGCCATCTGTTCGGGGTGCAGGCGCGGGTTGATGGTGTGCAGCACACGGCCCGAGCCGCTCACGCCGAAGTACAGCTCCAGGTGGCGGTAACCGTTCCAGGCCAGCGTGGCGATGCGGGCGCCTTGCGGCACTTTTTGCGCATCCAGCGCGTTGGCCACCTGGCGCGAGCGGCGGGCCACGTCGGCCCAGGCGTAGCGGTGGATGTCGCCCTCCACGCGGCGCGAGACGATCTCGCTGTCGCCATGGTGTTTCTCGGCAAAGTCGATCAGTGAAGAAATCAGCAGCGATTGCTGTTGCATCAGTCCCAGCATGGGTTCTCCTGTCAGAGGGGTTGTTCTTGAACGAATCATTGTGCACCCGAGTGGGACACCGTCCGGCCTGAAAACCCGTCATAAAACCCGCAATTACCCGGGTGCTTGTCAAGGGCGTGACAATCTGTTCATGTCATCTGCCCCTTTGGAAACCCATGCCTGCCCTCACCACGCCAATCCACCCCACGATTTGCCCGTGCTGGACTGGACCCACCGCCTGACCCAACTGGGGCCCCGTTTTTTCACACCGCTGCAGCCCACCCCCGTGGCCGCGCCGCGCTGGGCCGCCCGCAACGAGGCCTTGCGCACCGAATTGGGCTGGCCCGCCGAGCTGTTTGACGACGACCACCTGCAAGCCTTTGCGGGCAACGCACTCATGGTCGGCTCCCAGCCGCTGGCCACGGTCTACAGCGGGCACCAATTCGGGCAATGGGCCGGGCAGCTGGGCGACGGGCGGGCCATCTGGCTGGGCGAAGCCGCGTCTCAACTGGGTCCGCAGGAAATCCAGCTCAAAGGTGCAGGCCGCACGCCCTACTCGCGCGGCGGCGATGGCCGGGCCGTGCTGCGATCGAGCATCCGCGAGTATTTGTGCAGCGAGGCCATGCACGGCCTGGGCATACCCACCACCCGGGCGCTGAGCCTGGTGGCATCGCCCGAGCCGGTGCGGCGCGAAACCTTAGAGAGCGCCGCCGTTGTGGCGCGGGTGGCCCCGAGCTTTTTACGCTTTGGGCACTTCGAACATTTTTCGGCTCAGGGCGACACCGACAGCCTGCGCACCCTGGCCGACCATGCCATCGCCCACCACATGCCCGAGTGCAAGGATCGGGCCGAGCGGTGGCAGGGCAATGTTTACGCGGCTTTGCTCGACGAAGTGCAGGAGCGCACCGCCAAATTGTTGGCGCAATGGCAGGCTGTGGGCTTTTGTCACGGCGTGATGAACACCGACAACATGAGCCTCTTGGGACTGACCATCGACTACGGCCCCTTCCAGTTCATGGACGGCTTTGACCCCGGCCACATCTGCAACCACTCGGACCCCCAGGGGCGTTATGCCTATGGACGCCAGCCGAACGTGGCGTACTGGAATTTGTACTGCCTGGCGCAGGCGCTGGCCCCTTTGATCGATGACCACGAGATGACGCTGCAGGTGCTCGAGGGCTACAAGACTTTGTTCCCCCGCTACCTGGGCGACGCCATGCGGGCCAAACTGGGCCTGACGGGGACACTGGCGCCCGAATCCGAGCGCGAAGCCGACTGGACGCTGGTCGAAGACGTGATGCAGCTCATGGCGGCCGAAAAAGTGGACTTCACCCTGTTTTGGCGGCAACTGAGCCAAGCGTTGGTGCAGCAGTCGCAAACCCCCACGCTGACCGATGCGGGCTGGAGCGCGGTGACCGACCTGGTGCTAGACCGCCCTCGCCTGCTGGCCTGGCTCGAACGCTACACCGCCCGCGCTGGCCACGCCCACTTTGCGGCCATGGGCCAGCAGATGCTGCGCACCAACCCCAAGTTTGTGATGCGCAACCACCTGGCCGAGATCGCCATTCGCCAGGCCCAAGCGGACGACTTCTCGGAAATCAACACCCTGCACACCTTGTTAAAGTCGCCTTTCGACGAGCACCCAGGCTTTGAGGCCTATGCCGACTTGCCGCCCGACTGGGCGGGTCAACTGGAAATCAGCTGTTCATCATGAGCCAAATCACCAAAACCGAACAAGAGTGGCGCGAGCTGCTTGCCGCCAAAGGCGCCGAGCCTGTGGCCTATGCCGTCACCCGCCAAGCGGCCACCGAGCGGCCCTTCACCGGCAAATACGAGGGCCACTGGTCCAGCGGCATTTACCGCTGCATCTGCTGCGACGCCGAGCTGTTCAAGTCGGACACCAAGTTTGACGCAGGCTGCGGCTGGCCGAGCTTTTACCAGGCAGCTTCCGAAGGGGCCATCGAAGAGCGCGTGGACTTGAGCCACGGCATGCGCCGGGTGGAGACGGTGTGCGCCCAGTGCGGCGCGCACCTGGGCCATGTGTTCGAAGACGGCCCGGCCCCCACGGGCCTGCGCTACTGCATGAACTCGGCTTCGTTAGACTTCGAGCCTTCCTGACCGACCCCAGTGGCGTACGCTGTGCGCCGCCAACGCCCCCATTTCATGAAATTCATCCTTGACTTTTTCCCCATCCTGCTGTTTTTTGGCGCGTACAAGATGGCCGACATCTACACCGCCACAGCGGTGCTGATGGGCGCGACCGTGCTGCAAACCGCCATCATTTACAAGATGGACGGCAAGCTGCAGACCATGCACAAGATCACGCTGGTCCTGGTGTTGGGCTTTGGTGCCCTCACCTTGAGCCTGCACGACGAGCGCTTCATCAAGTGGAAACCCACCTTGCTGTACTCGGGCCTGGCGATGGCCCTGGCCGTGGCGCACTGGTTTTTGAAAAAGAACTTTCTGCACATGCTGCTGGGCACGCAACTGCAGCTGCCGCACGCCGTGTGGAACCGGCTGAACCTGTCGTGGATGCTGTATTGCCTGTTCATGGCGGGCATCAATGCCTACGTGGCGCATTACTTCAGCACCGAAGACTGGGTGAACTTCAAGCTCTGGGGCTATGTGTTCCCGGTGGTGTTCATTCTGGGCCAGGGCCTGTACATCTCGCGCTATTTGCCCAAGGACGAAGGAGGCCAGAAATGAGCACCGCCACCCTGCCCCTGAGCGCGCAAATCCATGCCCGGCTGACCGAACGCCTGCAACCCACCGAGTTGCGCGTCATCGACGAGAGCGCAGCGCACGCGGGGCATGTGGGTGCCAACGACAGCGGCGAAGGCACGCACATGCGGGTGTGCATTGCTTCACCTTTGTTTACAGGCATCAGCCGCGTTCAGCGCCATCGCCTTGTGTATGATGCGCTGCAAGATTTCATTGACCAAGGCTTGCATGCCTTGGCCATCGAGCTGATCTGAACCGGGCCGTCACCCATTGGTGGCAGCCCCTTTTTTTGAACCCTTCTATTCATATTTGACTCCGAGTCATTGAGGAAAACACGATGAAAAAGCAAATGCTCAGCGCCGCCCTGGTGGCCCTGCTGGCGGTTCCCGCCCTGGCGCAAAACCTGGCCGTGGTCAACGGCAAACCCGTGCCGTCTTCCCGCGTCAAAGCCTTGCAGCAACAAATCGAAGCCTCGGGTCGCCCTGTGACACCCGAAGTGCTGGCCCAGATCAAGGAAGAGCTGATCGCCCGCGAAATCTTCATGCAAGAGGCCAAAAAGCGCGGCCTGGACGCCACCGACGAGTACAAAAACCAGATCGAACTGGCACGCCAGACCATCCTGATCCGTCAGCTGTTTGCCGATCACCAGAAGAAGAACCCCGTGACCGACGCCGAGATCCAGGCCGAGTACGACAAATTCGTGGCGGCCAACGGTGGCAAGGAATACCGCGCGCGCCACATCCTGGTGGAAAAGGAAGACGAGGCCAAGGCCTTGATCGCCGACATCAAGAAAGGCGCCAAGTTTGAAGACCTGGCCAAGAAGGCATCCAAAGACCCAGGCTCCGGTGCCAACGGTGGCGACCTGGACTGGGCCGCCGCAGGCAGCTATGTGCCCGAGTTTTCCGGTGCCATGGTCAAACTGGACAAAGGCCAGATGACCGATACCCCTGTCAAGAGCCAGTTCGGCTACCACATCATCCGCGTGGACGATGTGCGTGAAGCCCAGCTGCCCAAGCTGGAAGAAGTCAAACCTCAGATTTCGCAGCAACTGCAACAGCAAAAACTCAGCACCTACCAGGAAGGTCTGCGCAGCAAAGCCAAGATCCAGTGATCTGCGCTTTACACCTTTGAAAAACGCGACTTCGGTCGCGTTTTTTAATGGCTCGCCTGTGCATACAACGCTCTGGGGCTGCGGGCACTGGCCGGGGCTCAGAAGCGCTTCGCTTTGCCACATCGCCCCAACCAGCACCCACAGCCCCAGAGCTGGCGGCCTGCCGAGTTGCTTGCTTCGCAAGCTGGGATAATCCCAGCCCATGCAGCCCCACCAACTCGAACTCCTGGCCCCCGCCCGCAACCTGGACATTGGCATCGAAGCCGTGAACCACGGCGCGGACGCGGTCTACATTGGCGGCCCCTCCTTTGGGGCACGGTCGACGGCCGACAACTCGGTGCAAGACATCGCCAAGCTGGTGCAGCATGCGCACCGCTTTCACAGCCGCATCTTTGTCACGCTCAACACCATCTTGCGCGATGACGAGCTCGAAGGTGCCCGAAAACTGGCATGGCAGCTGTATGACGCAGGCGTCGACGCACTGATCATCCAGGACATGGGCCTGCTCGAAATCGACATGCCGCCCATTCAGCTGCATGCCAGCACCCAGACTGACATCCGCACGCCCGAAAAAGCCCGATTTTTGCAAGATGCCGGATTGAGCCAAATCGTGTTGGCCCGCGAGTTGACGCTGCCGCAAATCGCCGCCATCCGCGACGCGGTGGACACCGATCGCACCGTGATCGAGTTTTTTGTGCATGGCGCTCTGTGCGTGGCCTACAGCGGCCAATGCTTCATCAGCCACGCCCACACCGGGCGCAGCGCCAATCGAGGCGACTGCTCGCAAGCCTGCCGTCTGCCCTATGAGGTCAAAGACGCGCAAGGCCGCATCGTGGCACACGACAAGCATGTGCTGAGCATGAAGGACAACAACCAGAGCGAGAACCTGCGCGCACTGGTGGACGCGGGCGTGCGCAGCTTCAAGATCGAAGGCCGCTACAAGGACATGGCCTATGTGAAGAACATCACAGCGCATTACCGCAAGCTGTTCGACGAGGTGCTGAGCGAGCGCCCCGAACTGGCGGCCGCTTCGCATGGCCGCACCACCTTCAGCTTCGAGCCCGACCCGAACCAGAACTTCAACCGCGAGTTCACCGACTACTTTGTGCAGGGCCGCAAAGAAGACATCGGCGCGTTTGACACGCCCAAAAATCCCGGTCAGCCGATTGGCTGGGTCAGCAAGGTCACGGCCGAACACATCGAGATCACCACCGACGACCCGGCCACCGAGCTGCACAACGGCGATGGCCTGTGCTACTACGACCTGCAAAAAGAACTGGTCGGCCTGCAGATCAACCGCACCGAAGCCGCCAAAGCCAAAGGCGTTTGGAGGCTATATCCCAAAGATCCGATGGACGGCTTCAAGGACCTGCGCCAAGGCGTGCAGGTCAACCGCAACCGCGATATGAGCTGGGTGCGCACACTGGACAAAAAATCGGCCGAGCGCCGCATGGGCGTGTGGATGCAACTGGCCGAAACCCCAAATGGCCAGAGTGATGGCCTGCAACTGACGCTGACCGACGAAGCGGGCCACAGCGGTTCGGCGGCCTTGGCCATCGGCTGGCAAGCGCCCAAAGACCCAACCCAGGCCGAGGACAAACTCAAAGCCGCCTTGGGCAAGCTGGGGGACACCGTGTTCGAGCCGCTGGACGTGCAGCTCGCCCTGCCCCGGCCCTGGTTTGTGCCGCCTTCACAGCTGAACCAACTCCGCCGCGACGCAGTCGCTGCGCTGGAGACCGCTCGTGCACAGGGCCTGCACCGACTGCCGCGTGCCGTGCCCGTGGAGCCGCCTGCGCCCTACCCCGAAGACACCCTAACCTACCTGGCCAATGTGTTCAACCAGAAAGCCCGCGACTTCTATGCCAAACACGGCGTGAAGGTGATCGCCGCCGCTTATGAGGCGCAAGAAGAGCTGGGCGAAGTCAGCCTGATGATCACCAAACACTGCGTGCGTTTCAGCCTCAGTCTGTGCCCCAAACAGGCCAAAGGCGTGACCGGCGTACAAGGCACGGTGAAAGCCGAGCCGATGCAACTGATCAACGGCAAGGAAAAACTCACCCTGCGCTTCGACTGCAAACCCTGCGAAATGCATGTGGTCGGCAAGATCAAGAAATCGGTACTGAATGCGGTGCCGGAAAGCCCAGTGCAGTTCTACAAGACACGGCCTGTGGTGGGCTTGCACTGAAACAATGTCAGTGGCGCATTTTGCGCACCCACTGCAGCACGCCCACCATCACCGCCCCCGCCACAAAGCCAGCCACGCCACCGCCCAAGTTGCCCACCAGCGCACCGCCAAATGCCAAGTTGTCAGCCCAGTGCGAGACCGCATGGCCGATGGCCGGCACGCCATGCAGCAAGATGCCCCCGCCCACCAAAAACATGGCGGCGGTGCCCAGCACCGAAAGCGCTTTCATGAGCCAGGGTGCAAATGCCAATAGAGCACGGCCCAAGGCTTGCATCGCGGCTTGCGGTTTTTGGATCAGGTAAATCCCCGCATCGTCCAGCTTGACAATGCCGCCCACCAAGCCATAGACCCCCACCGTCATGACCACGGAGATGCCCACCAGCACCGCCACTTGCTGCGCAAAGCTGGCGGTGGCCACCGTGCCCAGGGTGATGACGATGATTTCAGCCGACAAGATGAAGTCGGTGCGCACCGCGCCTTTGATCTTGTCTTTCTCAAAAGCCAGCAAGTCCACCTGTGGATCGGCCACGGCTCGCACCAATTCGGCACGGTGGGTCTCGGCTTCTTCACGGCTGTGCAACCAGGCATGCAACAGTTTTTCGGCCCCTTCAAAGCACAAAAACAAACCACCCAGCATCAGCAAGGGGGTGATCAGCCAAGGCGCCATGGCGCTGATCGCCAAGGCGGTGGGCACCAAGATGGCTTTGTTGACCAGCGAGCCTTTGGCCACAGCCCAGACCACGGGCAACTCGCGGTCGGCATTCACCCCGGTCACTTGTTGCGCGTTGAGGGCCAAGTCGTCACCCAGCACGCCAGCGGTCTTTTTCGCTGCCATGTGCGTCATGGCGGCCACGTCGTCAGCCGCTGCCGCGCTTTGGCGGGCGGCCACTTTGGTCATGGTGGCGACATCGTCGAGCAAGGTGGCGATGTCGTCAATCAGGGTCAGCAAACTGGAGGCGGCCATAGGCGTGTCTTTCCCGAGTGTGCAGGCGCGCTTCAGCGCAAAAGGTTGTGCAAGGGGTGACCCTTGGCGTCGCGGTAAATGTCAAAGTCCTGGTCAATGGACACCACATGCCGAATGGCCAGACGTTCGGCAGCCTCGGCGATGGAGGCATCGGCCAAGTCCAGCGGCAAACTGGCAAAGCGCTGACAAATGGCCAGCACGCTGGTGAGGCTCCAGTCAGCTGGGCTGTCCAGCTGCACTGCGCCGCGCTGAACCCACTGCAAAAAGTCGAGTGCGGCCTCGTTGTGGATGCGCCGCGCCAGCAAGGCGCAGACCTCGGTCAGCACCGGCCACGTGCTGTGCAAACGCACCTGTGGGTGCGCTTGCAACCAGGCCACGGTGGGCGCATGCCATTTGTCGCTGCGGTTGAACAGCGCGAGGAGCGGGCCGCTGTCGATGAGCGCGTCTTGCACCGGCAACTGCCGCAGAAACTGAGCGTGCGGTTCTTGGGCCGAAACTGATTGAGGCTGCCCAACGCCCGTATTCACCGCCGCTGTTGCCCAGTGGTTTTGAGCGCTCATGCGCGGTGCTCGTGCTTGTCTTGCCAAACATCGGACAGCTGGCTTTTGCGGTTTTCGGCCATATCCACCGGACCACTGAATCGGCCAAACACCCCCTCGCCCAATGCAAAGGGCGAAGCAGTGATTGCGGGCTGCGCCAGGTAGGCGGTGAGTGCATCGCGCATGACTTCGCTGATGCTGCGGCCCTCTTGGGCGCAGCGCTGGCGCAAGGATTTCTCCAGCGGATCGGGCAGTTTCACGGTGGTGGTCATGGTATTGGCCCCCTGGTAATACGTTCATTATTACACTAGGAGTCAAGCTTGTCAATCTCAGCCCAGGGGCTTGAACAACTCGTTCAGATCGGACTCGCCAAACAAGGGCTCTTGGCGCTTCACCGCCCCCGCATACATGTCTTGCGCGAGCTGGGCTTTGCGCTCTTGCAGGGCCAGCATGCGCTCTTCGATGGTGCCTTGCGCCACGAGTTTGAGCACCCAGACACTTTGCGTCTGGCCAATGCGATGCGCGCGGTCGGTGGCCTGGTTTTCCACAGCGGGGTTCCACCAAGGGTCGTAATGGATCACCGTGTCGGCCTGCGGCAGGTTCAGGCCCACGCCCCCGGCTTTGAGGCTGATGAGGAACAAAGGCACCTGCCCACTGGTGAACCGATCGATGATCGTGTCGCGGTTCTTGCTTTGGCCCGTGAGCTTGACCCAAGGAATGCCCAAACGCGGCAGCTCTTGCTCGATCAGGCTGAGCATTTGGGTGAATTGCGAGAACAACAAAATTTTGCGCCCTTCGGCCACCATCTCGGGCAGCATGTCGAGCAGCTGCTCCAGCTTGGCCGATTGCTGCACCTGGCTGGCCGAGCCGAGTTTGAGCAAACGCGGGTCGCAGCACACCTGGCGCAGCTTGAGCAACGCATCCAAAATGGTGATCTGCGATTTGGCCAAACCCTGGGCGTTCAGCGCGTCACGCACGGTTTTTTCCATGCCCAAACGGATGGTTTCGTACAGGTCCGCCTGCTTGCCCTGCAGGGGCACGGGCATGAGGGTTTCGACTTTGGGTGGCAACTCGCTGGCGACCACGTCCTTGGTGCGGCGCAGCATGAAGGGCGTGATGCGCTTGCGCAGCTGGTCCATTTTGTCGCTGTTGCCCTGGCGCTCAATGGGGTGGCGAAACAACTCACTGAAGCGCTTTTGGCTGCCCAAAAAACCGGGCATCAAGAAGTGAAACAGGCTCCACAGCTCGCCCAGGTGGTTTTCCATGGGCGTGCCCGACAAGCACAGGCGGTGCGCGACCGGGATGTCGCCCACAGTTTGCGCGGCATGCGTGTTGGCGTTCTTGATGTTCTGTGCTTCGTCCAACACCAGCAGATGCCAGTCGGTACCCAGCCACAGCTCGCGGTCACGGTGCAGCAAAGAGTACGGCGTGAGGACAATGTCAAAACCGCTCAGGTCTTGGGCGGATTCATGGCGTGACAGGCCATGGTGGATGTGCGTGCGCAGACTGGGGCAAAAGCGGGCGGCTTCGCGCTGCCAATTGCCCAGCAAACTCACCGGGGCCACGATCAGGGCCGGGCGTGTGAGGCGACCTGCTTCTTTTTCGGTCAGGATGTGCGCCAGGGTCTGCAGGGTTTTGCCCAGGCCCATGTCGTCGGCCAGGATGCCCGCCAGCTGGTGCGTGCGCAAAAACTGCAACCAATTCAAGCCTTGTTGCTGGTAGGGCCGCAAAGTGGCTTGCAAGCTCGCGGGTGCGCTCACCTCGGGCAGGCTGGCGAAGCCTCGCATTTGCTGGACCAGCTTCATCAGGCTTTGGGCACCTGCCCAAGTCACCCCCTCCCCCAAAGAGGCAGCGGTGCGCAGGGCTTCCAGTCGCGACAAGCGCAGTTCGTCCCCACCCCAGTCGCGACCGCGCTCGGAGACCAGCTCCATCAAGGTGTTCAACCAAGGTTCGATCTTGGCAGTGGGCAGCTTCACAAAGCCTTCGCCTTGCAGATCAGGCAGGTACAAAAACGACGGCAGGCTGGCGGTCTCGCCTTCGGCTGTGTTGACATGGAGACGGGCCAAAGCGGTGAGGATGGTGGGCACCCAGGGCAGGATGTTCACGCGTTGACCGTCGATGTCCATGCCCAAGGACAAATCAAACCAAGGCGAGGTTTCGGGCGCATCGGCATCACCCGACAGGTCGATGTGCACGTCATCGGCCTCGCGCAACCATCGGGTCTGACCCGCGTCAAAACGGACCTCGAAACCAGCCTCGCGCAAACTCGCAAAATCGGTTTCCAGCCACTCCAGCCAGCGCTGTTGGGGCTGAGGCGGCGCCAAGCCCAGCAAGTTCGGGGCACGGACCGACAAGCCCAGAGCGTCCAACGTTTGCCAAACCTTCAACTCGCCGGGCAAGTCACGCACCAGCAAGCGGGCTTGCGGTCCGTGGCCCACCATCACACGAACTTGGGGGCCAGCCCAAAAGCCGCGCTGACCCGCGTAATCAAAACTCAACTCGGCCTGAAACAAGCCCTGTGCATCGCGGTCCTTGGGGTGCACGGGTCGGATGTCGAGCACGGGCCGCGGCTGAACGTCCCGGATTTCCGGCATGTGTGCGATCACAGGAGGCAGGGGCACAGGCCCCAGACGTGCCAACAACTGGTTCTGAAACTTGAACACCACGCTTTCGGGCAACACGGGCGCGTTCGACATCAGCTGCAACTCGTTGGCGCTCAGGCCCTGTGTGTCCAGCGGGCCGCAATGGCCTTGCAGGGTGTCCATGTAAAAAGGCGGTTCGTTCAAGCCGTAAAACACGCCTGCACGCTGGGGTTGCAGGCTCAGTTGCCAACCGCCGGGCAGTTTGTCTTGCGCCGCGACTTCGTGCCAGGTGCCAACCAGCTTTTCAGGCGCATCCACCCAACGCAAGGGCACCAGGCCCTCTTCTGCCACCAGACGCCCTGTCTGGCTGCACAGCTGCAACAACAAATGCCCGGGCATGCCGTGCAGCTTGACCGTGCCTTGAAATCCGTAAGAGCTGAAACTGCTGGCTGCCGGGCAAGCTTTCATGAGGTTGAAGATGTCGCGGTCCAGCGGGGTGCTGGCTTGCCAGATCGGGTCATATGGCGAGGGCTCGCTGCTCAGCTTTTTGGGCTTGCCCCATTCGCCATCGCGCTTTTGCGCTGCGCGTTTGACACTGAGGTGAAACACCGATTTGTGGCCAGATTGCACCAAGGCCAGTGTGTACACCAACCGATCTTGCGTGCCACCGGGCAAGGTGTAGGCCGCAGGGCCGTTGGCGTTTTCCAGCCGAGACAGCCATTCGCGGGCCTGGTATTCGGCGTGGCTCAGGGCCCGCTCTTTTTCCATCTGGCCACGGCGCGCCAGCACCTCAGGCGAAGGCCCATCAACGCCCCACTCATCGAGCAAGGCCAGGCCTTGCATGGACGCCAAAATGCCCAAGGCCGCGCCGTGTTTGCAATACCGCCCCACAGGGCAGGTGCAGCCGCTGCGCCACTCGCTCAGATTGCCACCCGGGCTGACACGCAGCTCGGCATTGACCGAGTAAGGGCGGGCCTCGCTGCCTTCCACCTGGCCTTGCAGACGCCAGCCGTCGCCGTCGGGGGTGAGCTGCGACGAGACCACCTTGTTTTGCAGGTACAGCGTGGTCCCCCGAGACCACGCCCCCTGGTCAAAGTAAAAAGCCAGTTGCGAGGGGGGAAACCACTGCTGTGGCGCGTTGGACTTCATGCCCTGGGCGCGTCAACCGACCCACTTGCGGGCGTTTTGCCACACGCGCAGCCAAGGGCTGGTGGAGGAGATGTCGCCGCTGGTCCAGCTCATCTGCACATTGCGGAACACGCGCTCGGGGTGCGGCATCATGGCCGTGAAGCGGCCATCCAACGTGGTCACGGCTGTGAGCCCCCCCGCGCTGCCGTTGGGGTTGAAGGGGTACTGCTCGGTCGCCTGGCCATGGTTGTCCACAAAGCGCATCGCGGCAATGGCCTGTGCGGCGTTGCCCCGGTGCTTGAAGTTGGCAAAGCCTTCCCCGTGCGCCACGGCAATCGGCAGGCGGCTGCCCGCCATGCCTTGCAGGAACAGGCTGGGCGATTCCAGCACCTCGACCATGGACAGGCGGGCTTCAAAACGCTCGCTCTGGTTGGTGGTGAAGCGCGGCCAAGCCTCAGCGCCCGGAATGATGTCGGCGAGTTCCGCAAACATCTGACAGCCATTGCACACGCCCAGACCGAAGGTGTCGGCGCGGCCAAAAAAGCCCTTGAACTGCTCAGCCAAGGTCGGGTTGAAAGTGATGCTGCGGGCCCAGCCAATGCCAGCGCCCAGCGTGTCGCCGTAGCTGAAACCGCCGCAAGCGACCAAGCCCTGGAAGTCGGCCAAGTTGGCGCAGCCCGATTGCAAATCGGTCATGTGCACGTCGTGCGACTCGAAGCCCGCTTTGTGAAAGGCGTAGGCCATTTCCACATGCGAGTTGACGCCCTGCTCGCGCAAGATCGCCACTTTGGGGCGCGACAGGTTCAAAAACGGCGCGGCCACATTCTCAGCCGGGTCAAAGCTCAGCGCCACATGCATGCCGGGGTCGTCAGCGCGGCCAGCAGCGGCATGTTCGGCATCGGCGCAGGCGGGGTTGTCGCGCTGCTGGCAAATCTTCCAGCTCACGCTGTCCCAGACCTGGTGCAGGTCTTCCAGCTTGGCGGCAAACACCTCTTTGGTGTCGCGCCAGATGCTCAGTTCGCCCACGCCTTTCTGGATGGTCGATTGCACCGGACGGGTCTTGCCAATGACGTGCGTGTGCTTGGACAGGCCGTGCTCGCGCAGGGTTTGCAGCACCGCATTGCGCTCAGCCGTGCGGACCTGCAGCACCACGCCCAGCTCTTCGTTGAACAGCGCCTTGAGGGTGAGTTCTTCGCGGCGGGCGCTGACCTGGCCTGCCCAGTTTTTGGCGTCGCCATGGTCGGCACGGCTGTCGGTGATGCCGTCACCCTCGGTGACCAGCATGTCCACATTCAGGGCCACGCCCACATGGCCTGCAAAAGCCATTTCGGCCACAGCGGCGAGCAAGCCGCCGTCGCTGCGGTCGTGGTAGGCCAGGATCTGGCCTTGCGCCCGCAAGGTGTTGATGGCCTTGACCAGATTGACCAGCGCCTGCGGGTCTTCCAGATCGGGCACGCTGTCGCCAAACTGGCCCAGCACCTGGCCCAGCACGCTACCGCCCATGCGGTTTTGGCCTTGGCCCAGGTCGATCAACAGCAAGCTGGTGTCAGTGTCTTGGGCGTCCAGCTGCGGCGTGAGCGTGCCGCGCACGTCGGGCAAGCTGGCGAAGGCGGTGATGATCAAGCTCACGGGCGAAGTTACCTTGCGGATCTCACCCTTATCGTTCCATTGCGTGCGCATTGACAGGCTGTCTTTGCCCACGGGGATCGAGATGTCCAGCGCAGGGCACAGCTCCATGCCCACGGCCTTGACGGTTTCGTACAAAGCGGCGTCTTCGCCCGGCTCGCCGCAAGCGGCCATCCAGTTGGCGGACATCTTGACGCGGGGCAGCTCGATGGGCGCGGCCAGCAAATTGGTGATGGCTTCGGCCACCGCCATGCGGCCGGACGCCGCGGCATTGAGCGAAGCCAGCGGGGTGCGCTCACCCATGCTCATGGCTTCACCTGCAAAGCCTTGGTAGTCGGCCAGTGTCACGGCCACGTCGGCCACGGGCACTTGCCACGGGCCGACCATCTGGTCACGGTGCGTGAGGCCCCCCACGGCGCGGTCGCCGATGGTGATGAGAAAGCGCTTGGACGCCACGGTGGGGTGGCTCAGCACATCGATCACGGCTTGTTGCAGACTGACGCCTGTGAGGTCCATCGCAGGCGACTGCCGCACCACCGTCTTCACATCGCGGTGCATTTTGGGCGGCTTGCCCAGAAGCACGTCCATGGGCATGTCCACGGGCGATTCCTGGCCTTTGTCTTCGAGCACCAGCTGGCGTTCTTCGGTCGCCACGCCCACCACCGCAAACGGGCAGCGCTCGCGCTCGCAAAAGGCTTTGAACTGTTCCAAAGACTCAGGTGCGATGGCCATCACATAACGTTCCTGGCTTTCGTTGGACCAGATTTCCTTGGGGGCCAGGCCCGACTCTTCGAGCGGCACGGCGCGCAAATCAAAGCGCGCACCGCGACCCGCGTCGTTGGTCAGCTCGGGGAAGGCGTTGGACAAACCGCCCGCGCCCACGTCGTGGATGGCGAGGATGGGGTTGCCCGCGCCCTGCGCCCAGCAGTGGTTGATGACCTCTTGCGCACGGCGCTCGATCTCGGGATTGCCGCGCTGCACCGAGTCGAAGTCGAGTTCGGCCGCGTTGGTGCCCGTGGCCATGGAGCTGGCTGCACCGCCGCCCATGCCGATGCGCATGCCCGGTCCGCCCAGCTGGATCAGCAGCGTGCCCGCCGGGAATTCGATCTTTTTCGTCTGAATCGCGTCGATCTGGCCCAGACCGCCCGCGATCATGATGGGCTTGTGGTAACCGCGCACCACGCCGTCCACGGTTTGTTCGTACTCGCGGAAATACCCTGTCAGGCTGGGGCGGCCAAACTCGTTGTTGAAGGCTGCGCCCCCCAAAGGGCCTTCGGTCATGATCTGTAAGGGGCTGGCAATGTGCTCGGGCTTGCCGCCCGGCTGGTCGCTCAGGCCGCCCCAGAGCTTGGAGACGGTGAAACCGCTCAGGCCTGCCTTGGGCTTGGAGCCGCGACCGGTCGCGCCTTCGTCGCGGATCTCGCCACCCGCACCCGTGGATGCGCCGGGAAACGGCGAAATCGCGGTCGGGTGGTTGTGGGTCTCGACCTTCATCAGCACATGGTGCAAAGCCTGTTCGGCTTGGTAAGCCGCGCCCTGCCCCGAAGTTCTGGCCACAAAGCGTTCAATCTGGTGGCCTTCCATCACCGAGGCGTTGTCGGAATACGCCACCACGGTGTGCTGGGGGCTCAGCTGGTGCGTGTTGCGGATCATGCCGAACAGGCTCTTGGGCTGGGCCACGCCGTCGATGGTGAACTCGGCGTTGAAAATCTTGTGGCGGCAATGCTCGCTGTTGGCCTGCGCGAACATCATCAACTCCACATCGGTGGGGTTGCGCTTGAGTCCGTTGAAGGCGTTGACCAAATACTCGATCTCGTCTTCGGCCAGGGCAAGACCCCAGGCCTTGTTGGCCGCTTCCAGCGCAGCGCGACCGCCGCCCAACACATCCACATGCTCCATGGGCGCTGGGTCCAGCGCGGTGAACAAGGCCGCTGCCTCGTCCCGGCTGGGCATGGCCGACTCTGTCATGCGGTCGTGCAGCAGGGCAGCGACCTGACCCAACTGATCGGCAGTCAACTTGGCGGTGCCGAGCAGGCCAGATTTCAGGGTCAAGCGGTATTCGGTCAGGCGCTCGATGCGGCGCACGTCAAAACCGCAGTTGTGGGCAATGTCGGTGGCCTTGGACGCCCAAGGCGAGACGGTGCCGATGCGCGGGCTGACCACGATCACCGGGCCATCGGTGGGTCCGGCATAGGGCTCGCCGTAGGTCAGCAGGGCTGAAAGCGTTTTTTTCTGGGCATCCTGCAAGGGCGTCGTGGTGGCCACCAGGTGGACAAAACGGGCAGAAATGCCTTGAATTTGAGGTGAAACGGTGGCCAGGCGGGACAAAAGCTGGGCCATGCGGAAGTCGCTGAGGGCGCTGGCGCCTTCGAAAGTCGTGATGTGCAGGGACACGGGGTGGCCTTGTAAAGAGACGGAAAACCGTAGCGCCGAGGCCGCTGACTGGGGCTGGTCGGCAAAGGCAGTATTTTAGCCGGGGAAACCCTGATTGGACGGGCAGATAGACAGATCAGAGATCAGTCTTTTTCAGCAGAGAAAAAAGCGTCGGTTTGGTGCTGCGCAGCGGCCTGTCGACCTCCCAAAACAGCGATGCCGCGCCACCCAAGCAGCACGGCATACCAAATAAAACGGGTGGGAGTACTCAACCCAGCACCGAAGTCGCCTCCATCTCGCGCCGGATTTGGTAGGCGTGGGTGCTGGTGTCCATGGCCACGTCGTCCCAAGTCAGGCTTTGGCCTTTGGCCACCGGGCGAATGACTTTGACGCCGTGTGCCAGGCCCAGCGGCACGCCACCCATGCGCTTGGAGGTGGCGGCGGGCAGCAACTTGCCCCAGACGGTGTAGCCACCCTCCCCGTCCAGCATGTCGCCGGGTTTCAGGTCGCGTTTGGCGGTGGCCACCACGTCGGCGTTCCAGCCGATGGCCACGCCCGTGGGCTCGTTGCGCAGGGCGACGCTGGCCACACTCACGCCCACTTCCAGACCGATCAGGTGCCAGCGCTTGTAGAGCGTGAAGTAACGGCCAGACGGATCGGTGTGGGCGTTGTACTCTTCAAAACAGTTCTTGATGTAGTCGGTCTCGGCCTCGACCGTGACCCACACGCCCATGCGGATGTCGTAAGGGATCTGGCGGCCGTCTTTTTCCAGGCTGGAGATCACCTCCACCATGCCCTTGCGCTCCAGCACACCGCCCTCCGAGATCGGGCGGGTGACGTAGGGGATGTCTTCGACGCTGGCGGGCGGGTAGAGCAAGCCGTTGCTGGGCACGCCCAGGCCCGTAGCGTTGGACACCGCGGTGCTCTCGATCGAGGGCTTGGAGCCGTCGAGGAAGCTGTTGAACATTTTGGGGTTGAGGCCGCCGCGCTCGGCCTGCTCGGGCGTGAGGCCGTAATAGCCCCAGACGGTTTCGGGTGTCGATTCAGAAAAATGCGGCAACCACTTGTGGCCACGGCCTGCCGCCACCACCGGAAAACCGCAGGTGCGGGCCCAGTCCACCAGATCGCAAATGAGCGCAGGCTGGTCACCAAAGGCCAGCGAATACACCACGCCCGCTGTCTTCGCGCGGGTGGCAAGCAAGGGGCCGCAAAAGGCGTCGGCCTCTACCGTCACGTTGACCACATGCTTTCGGTTCGCAAAGGCTTCCAGAATGTGGTCCACCGCATGCAGGGGTGAGCCGGTGCATTCCACGACCACGTCCACCGCCGGGTGGCGCACCAGGCTTTGCCAATCGTCGCCCACATGGGTGGTGCCGTGTTTGTCGGCATCGTCCAGACTTTTGGCGGTCAGGCGCTCGGGGTCCCAGCCCACGCGGGCCAGATTGACGCGGGCGTTGGCGGGCGACAAATCGGCAATGCCCACCAGGTGAACGCCGGGGGTGCGCGGAATTTGCGCCAGGTACATGGAGCCGAATTTGCCCGCGCCGATCAGACCGATGCGAATGGGGCGGTTTTCAGCTGCGCGTTGCAGGAGTTTGGCGTGCAGGTTCATGCGGAGGCTTTCGGTTCATCCAATCACAGTGCAGCTCAGCAAGCGATCTCGGCTTGCCAAATATTTGATCCACTTTACCCTTTCTCTGCGTGCCATGGTCGACGCTCGGCCCTCAAAAAAGTCTCGCGCGCGACCCGCCGACCCAAACGTTTGATGGCCCCCATCCAAGCACTCCGAATCACTCAATGGGATAATTCGACCCCATGACGATCACCATCAAAACCGCCGAAGACATCGAAGGCATGCGCGTGGCTTGCCGCTTGGCCTCGGAAGTCCTCGACTACATCGAGCCCTTCATCAAACCGGGCATCACCACCAACGAGATTGACAAGCTCTGCCATGACTACATGGTCAATGTGCAAGGCTGCATTCCGGCCCCGCTGAATTACGCACCCGGCGGCTACAAGCCCTACCCCAAATCGATCTGCACCTCGATCAACCATCAGGTGTGCCACGGCATCCCGAACGACAAGCCGCTCAAAAAAGGCGATTCGCTCAACATCGACATCACCACCATCAAGGATGGCTGGCACGGTGACACCAGCCGCATGTTCCATGTGGGCGAAGCTTCGATTGCGGCCAAACGACTGGCCAGCCTGACGTATGAAGCCATGTGGAAAGGCATTGAGCAGGTTAAACCCGGCGCCCACCTGGGCGACATTGGCCACGCTATTCAGAAATTTGCCGAAGGTCACGGCTTTTCGGTGGTGCGCGAGTTTTGCGGCCACGGCATTGGGCGCGGATTCCACGAAGAGCCGCAGGTGTTGCACTACGGCAAACCTGGCACCCTGACCGAATTGGTCCCTGGCATGGTCTTCACCATCGAGCCGATGATCAATGCGGGCAAACGTGACATCAAGGAAATGGGCGATGGCTGGACCATCGTCACCAAAGACCACTCCTTGTCCGCCCAATGGGAGCACACGGTGGCGGTCACCGAAACCGGCTACGAGGTGTTGACCTTGTCGGCGGGTAGCCCGCCCATCCCGGCTTTCATCACCCAAAAAGCCATCGCCTGACATGGACGGCCCGGTCCCCACGGCCGATCTGGCTGCTCTGCGCGACAGCTACAAGCAAGACAAAGCGACTGTTTGGCACACACTGGCCCACAGCGGTGCGGTCACGCGGGGCCTGAAACAAACCTTGCGTCAACTGTCCATCCTGGCCGATGGTTTGCTGATTGAGCTGTGGCACAACGCTGGCTTTTCGCCCGAGCTGTGTCTGGTGGCCGTGGGCGGCTTCGGCCGGGCCGAGCTGTTTCCTTATTCCGATGTGGATGTGCTGGTGCTTTTGCCGGACGGCCAATCACCAGAAAACAACCCCGAGTTGCAAGGCCAACTCGAGCGCTTCATCGGCAGCTGCTGGGACACGGGCCTCGAAATTGGCGCGAGCGTGCGCACCTTGAGCGAGTGCCTGGCCGAGTCGGCCAAAGACATCACGGTGCAAACCTCGCTGCTGGAGTCCCGCCGTGTGATCGGCAACACCCGTTTGTTTGCCGAGTTTCAAAAAAAGTTCCTCGCGGCCATGGACCCGCAGGCCTTCCTGGTGGCCAAAACCCTGGAAATGCGGCAGCGTCATACCAAATTCGAAGACACGCCTTATGCCCTGGAGCCCAACTGCAAAGAGTCTCCCGGTGGCTTGCGCGATCTGCAGGTGATTTTGTGGGTGGCCCGTGCCGCAGGCCTGGGCCAAAGCTGGGACGAGCTGGCCCGCAAAGGCCTGGCCACAGCGCTGGAAGCGCGGCAAATCAAACGCAACGAAGCCTTGCTGGGTCTGATCCGTGCCCGCTTGCATTTGCAAGCGAAGCGGCGCGAAGACCGTTTGGTGTTTGATCTGCAAACCAATGTGGCCGAGTCGTTTGGCTATGCGTCCGACGTGACGCCGGAAGGCCGACTGGCTTTGCGTGCCAGCGAAAAGCTGATGCGCCAATACTACTGGGCCGCCAAGGCAGTTACGCAGCTCAACCAGATCCTGTTGCTCAACATCGAAGACCGGCTCAAAGCCGATCGGGGTGAATCCGTCAACGATTTCCGGCCCCTGAACGAGCGCTTCTTTGAAAAAGCGGGCCTGATCGAGGTGGCCAGCGACGACCTCTACCAAAAGCACCCCCACGCGATCCTCGAGACCTTTTTGCTGTACCAGGCCACGCCGGGTGTGAAAGGCTTTTCGGCCCGAACCCTGCGTGCGCTATACAACGTACGGGCCATCATGAATGGGCGTTTCCGCGCCGACCCGGTCAACCGCCAGACGTTTTTGCAGATCCTTCAACAGCCCCAGGGCATCACGCACGCGATGCGCCTGATGAACGAGACCTCGGTGCTGGGGCGTTATCTGTGGGTCTTCCGGCGCATCGTGGGCCAGATGCAGCACGACCTGTTTCACGCCTACACGGTGGACCAGCACATCCTGATGGTGCTGCGCAATGTGCGGCGCTTTTTTATGCCCGAGCATGCGCACGAGTACCCCTTTTGCTCGCAGCTGGCGGGGGGCTGGGACAAGCCCTGGATTTTGTACACGGCCGCGCTGTTTCACGACATCGCCAAAGGCCGCGGCGGTGACCACTCCAAACTGGGGTGCACCGAAGTGCGCACCTTTTGCCGTCAACACCAAATCGACAAGGCGGATGCACAACTGATCGAATTTCTGGTGGGTGAACACCTGACGATGAGCCATGTGGCCCAGAAAGAAGACCTGAGCGACCCGGAAGTCATCGGCCGCTTTGCCCAGCGCGTCGGCAATGAGCGTCGGCTCACGGCCCTGTATTTGCTCACGGTGGCCGACATCCGGGGCACCAGCCCCAAAGTGTGGAACGCCTGGAAAGGCAAGCTGCTGGAAGACCTCTACAAATCCACCCTGCGTGTGCTCGGTGGCCGCGCCCCCGACGCCAATGCCGAGGTGGAAGCCCGCAAGCGGGAGGCGCTCATCGAACTGGCCCGACAGGCCCAACCGCATGAAGGCCACAAGGCCCTGTGGGACACCCTGGACGTGAGCTACTTCATGCGCCACGATGCGTCCGACATCGCCTGGCATGCACGGCAGCTCTCACGGCACGTGGCCAGGCCTGCGCCGGAACAATCGCGGACCATTGTGCGGGCCCGCCCCTCCCCCGTCGGAGAAGGTTTGCAAGTGCTGGTGTTCACACCTGACCAAGCAGACCTGTTTGCCCGCATCTGCGGGCACTTTGACCAATCAGGCTTCAGCGTGCTGGACGCCAAGATCCACACCACCCGCAGCGGTTGGGCGCTGGACACTTTCCAGATCGTCACCACCATGCTGCCTGAGCATTACCGGGAGCTGATGACCATGGTCGAATCGGGCCTGACACAGACGCTGGAGCGCCAAGGCCCCCTGCCCACGCCCACCAAAGGCCGGGTGTCACGCCGGGTGAAAAGCTTCCCGATCACCCCACGGGTCACCCTCAAACCCGACGAAAAAGCGCAAAACTGGCTGCTCAGCATCTCGGCCAGCGACCGCAATGGCCTGCTCTACAGCATCGCCCGCGTTCTGGCCAAGCACGGCATTGACCTGCAACTGGCCAAGATCAGCACTTTGGGCGAACGCGTCGAAGACACCTTCCTGATCAGCGGCGCTGAGTTGCAGCAAAACAAGGCGCAGATCGAGATCGAGACGGAGCTGCTGGCGGCTCTGCAGGCGGGCTAAGACCAGCAGCCATTACCGAGGCCTGTGCTTTCAGCTGCCTGCAGGTTGTATCTTTTTGGCCCAAGCCGGTGGCCGCGCCACCTGCCAATGCCATACCCCATGACGCCAACGGGCCACCAGTTTGGGGCCCGAAATGCCCTGTCGGCCCACGCCTGAAGTGTCGTACAGCAAAGCCAGATCGGCCAAGGGGATCGCGTCGTGCAAATTCTGCAAACTCCGGGGGTAACGCGCCAAAATGCGCTCGGACGGCACATTGTGACCGCCCTCAGCCACACGCTGCGCCACACGGCCCAGCAACTGACGCGGGTCATTCACACACACCACCAACAGCACCACGGCAAAACCCGCCGCTCGCGCATCCCGCATCAAAGCCAGTTTGGACGGGTGCGAAAACACCGTCTCGCTCACAAACGACAGGCCCTGCGCCAGACAAGCTGCGCGACGCCTATCGGCCCAAGCCCGGGCTTGGGCAGAACGCAGCTCTGGATCGCTGATGTGCTGCAGAGCGTGGGCTTCGTGCAGGTCCGCATTCACAAATTCGGCATCGGACGGCAACAAGCCCGAAGCAAGCGCTGAGCGGTACAAAGTGGATTTGCCAGCGCCATTGGGGCCAGCGAGTAAAAAGAAAACGGGTTTCAAAAACGGCAATCGCTCAGGTGGCAACGCTCAGGCGGCATGACTCAGGCGGCTTTCACCACCTGACGTCGGTTGCTCTGCACGGTCTGGCGCACGGCCTGCGCCAGACGGCCCGAGCTTTCTGCGGCCAAAAAATCCGCTTCCAGAGCGTCCAGCGGGTCAGCATCCGCAGGGGCCGCCCTGCGGACATCGTAGAGCGCGATAGCCTCGCGCGCCTCAGAGACCGTCAAGCCGGATGCCTCGGCAATGCGGCCCAAAGTCGCCCAATACTCGATCTGCCCGGCCACCGAACGGCGCATGGGCGATGCTGCCTCGCGGGCCTGACGGACCAAACCTGAAGACAACTTGACGGATGAGAACGAAGATGACGATGCGGACATGTGGCTCTCCTTTTGGCGCATTTTGCGCCATAAAAAGCCAAAACGGCCATGCATCGCTCAAAAAACCATGGCGGGGACCGTGAAAAGAAGCATCCACACCCACCGTGCCCAAGCCTGTGGATAAGCCCTAGAACAACTGCGCCAAGGCACATGGTGACTGGGCTGGAGCCATGTGCTCAAAAAATCATCAATACGGCTACGGACAGCTGAGTCAAGAATGATCTGATGGCTACAACCCGGACTGCGAGCCAAATTCAGGAGGGAATCGTGTCAAGACTTCTTCCGAGGCGGCAACCCCATGTGCTGCGTCAGCAACTGCCCCTTCTTCGGCTGCCCCATTCGCTTGGGCGCTGTGGACAAAGACACCGACGACTTGGCCCCCGCCCCGGTGCTGTTCTTGCGTCGGGCGCTCTTGTAACCCTCTTCGGCCAGCGGCTGCCAGTTCGGAATCAAATGGTGTTTGCCGTTGCCGATCAAGTCCGACCGGCCCATGGCTTTGAGGGCTTCGCGCAGCAGGGGCCAGTTGTTGGCGTCGTGGTAGCGCAAAAATGCCTTGTGCAGGCGGCGGCGTTTGTCGCCTTTGACGATGTCCACCTTTTCGCTGTCGCGGGTAATTTTGCGCAGCGGGTTGCGGGTGGAGTGGTACATGGCCGTGGCCGTGGCCATGGGGCTGGGGTAGAAGGTTTGCACTTGGTCGGCCCTGAAACCGTTCTTTTTGAGCCAGATGGCCAGGTTCATCATGTCTTCGTCGCTGGTGCCCGGGTGGGCGGCGATGAAGTACGGGATGAGGAACTGTTTCTTACCGGCCTCTTCGCTGTACTTGTCGAACATCGACTTGAAGCGGTCGTAGGTGCCGATGCCCGGCTTCATCATCTTGGACAGCGGGCCGCCCTCGGTGTGCTCGGGCGCAATCTTCAGGTAGCCGCCCACATGGTGCTGCACCAGTTCTTTCACGTACTCGGGCGACTGCACGGCCAGGTCGTAACGCAGGCCCGAGCCGATCAAGATTTTCTTGATGCCCTTCAGGTTGCGGGCCCGGCGGTACATGTTGATCAGCGGGCCGTGGTCGGTGGTCAGGTTCTGGCAGATGCCGGGGAACACGCAGCTGGGTTTGCGGCAGGCCGATTCGATCTCGGGGCTGCGGCAGCCCAGGCGGTACATGTTGGCCGTGGGGCCGCCCAGGTCAGAGATGACGCCGGTGAAGCCTTTGACTTTGTCGCGGATGTCTTCCACCTCGCGGATGACCGATTCTTCGGAGCGGCTCTGGATGATGCGGCCTTCGTGCTCGGTGATAGAGCAAAAGGTGCAGCCGCCAAAGCAGCCGCGCATGATGTTCACGCTGAAGCGGATCATCTCCCACGCGGGGATCTTGGTCGCGTGGTCGTGGCTGCCGTTTTCGTCGGCATAGCGCGGGTGCGGGCTGCGGGCATACGGCAGGTCGAACACATGGTCCATCTCGGCGGTGGTCAGCGGGATGGGCGGCGGTGTGATCCACACGTCACGGGCGGTGGCGCCCTCCCCGTGCGCTTGCACCAGGCAGCGGGCGTTGCCGGGGTTGGTCTCTAGGTGCAGCACGCGGTTGGCGTGGGCATAGAGCACCGGGTCGGATTTGACCTGCT
>VFQS010000719.1_pt1 | contig 34590 bp, 33 predicted proteins | sample 3512361 | NCBI WGS metagenome assembly VFQS01 (sample SAMN10412375, study PRJNA504923) | tailings metagenome | isolation source: Relicate 1 Philex TSF3 active mining | place: Philippines
GGGCATGTGCTGATCCTGGAATCCAGTACGACGACACCATCAATGATTGGCACACCAATCCAGAGACAGGTCGTATCAACGCATCAAACCCTTGCTCTGAATACATGTCACTTGATAACTCATCATGCAACTTGGCATCTCTTAACTTGATGAAGTTCCTCAAGGCAGATGGTTCATTCGATGCAAAGACATTTGGCAAGGCTGCTGAAATGATCATCACCGCAATGGATATCTCAATCTGCTTTGCAGACTTCCCAACTGAAGCAATCGGCGAAACCACAAAGGCATATCGTCAGCTCGGTATCGGTTATGCAAACCTTGGAGCACTTCTCATGGCATCAGGCCTTGCCTACGATTCTGAAGGTGGACGTGCACTCGCTGGTGCAATCACATCTTTGATGACAGGTATCACCTATAAGCGTTCAGCAGAACTTGCTGGCATTGTCGGTCCTTACGATGGCTTTGCACGTAACGCATCTGCACACGCTCGCGTTATGCGTAAGCACGCTGCTGCATCATCTGCTGCAAAGCACGAGACAACACTCGATATCGATGTATGGGCTGAAGCTAACAAGGCTTGGGATGCATGCCTTTCAACAGGAGATAAGAACGGATGGCGTAACGCGCAGATCTCAGTACTTGCTCCAACTGGAACCATCGGTCTGATGATGGATTGCGACACCACAGGTATCGAACCTGACTTCTCATTGGTTAAGTTCAAGAAGCTTGTCGGTGGCGGATCTATGCAGATCGTTAATCAGACAGTGCCACAGGCGCTTCGCAAGCTTGGTTACACCGAAGAGACCATCGAAGCGATCGTGGAATTTATCGCAGCAAATGGACATGTCATCGATGCTCCAGGGCTAAAGCCAGAGCACTACGACGTATTCGACTGCGCACTTGGTGCACGTTCCATCGCACCTATGGGCCACGTCCGCATGATGGCTGCCTGCCAGCCATTCTTGTCAGGTGCGATCTCAAAGACCGTTAACCTGCCAGAAGATGCAACTGTCGAAGATGTAGAAGAGGTCTACTACGAAGGGTGGAAGCTTGGCCTTAAGGCGCTCGCGGTCTATCGCGATAACTGCAAGGTCGGTCAACCACTCTCCGATGGCAAGGCGAAGAAAAAAGAAGCTGTTATTGAAGAAGTAGCAGCAGAGCCAGTTCGTAAGCGCCTTCCAAAGTCACGTCCATCGACAACTACATCATTCTCAGTAGGTGGAGCAGAGGGTTACATGACCGCTGGCGCCTATGCCGATGGTGCACTTGGTGAAGTCTTCTTGAAGCTCGGTAAGCAGGGTTCAACGCTTGCCGGTGTCATGGATGCATTCTCAATCGCAGTTTCTATCGGTCTGCAATATGGCGTACCACTACAGACATTCGTTGAGAAGTTCACCAATCTTCGCTTCGAGCCAGCAGGTATGACAGATGATCAAGATATTCGCATGGCACAGTCGATGATGGATTACATCTTCCGTCGCCTAGCACTTGATTACCTTCCATTTGAAGAGCGTGCAGCTCTCGGCCTCTACACAGCGGCAGAACGTGCAGCGGCGCTCGATAATGGTGGCGAATATCGTGAACTAGCAAAGGAAACCGATACCCCAAAAGCACCGACAGCAGTTGCTGCGGCGGCGCCTGCTCCTGCAATGTCCGAACCAAGTAGCAATGCAAAGGTGGCAGAGGTTCCAGCTAAAGCGTCGACTCCAGTAGATGTCGCTTTAACGAAGACAATCGGTTCATCATCTGACCTCCTAGAATCAATGGGAATCAAATCTGATGCGCCACTGTGCATGACCTGTGGCGTCAAGATGCGTATGTCAGGTGCATGCTTTGTATGCGAAGGTTGTGGCAACACATCCGGTTGCAGCTAATACTTATCCATACCCCGTTCAAAAACCCCGCCCATAAGGCGGGGTTTTTGCATTACTCAAAGGGGCAGTAGAATTGGATCGTTGTTATCGGGGTCGATGTAATTTCGAACCGGCGGTTATAGTCCGCGACCCGCACATATCCAATGGGCGGTTGACTCAGTGAAATTCTGAGACCGACGGTCAAAGTCCGGATGAGAGTTAACAGCGGAATCGGTGCACCATGTTTATCGATGACGCCTACGCGCATCTGTACTCGCTCAGCCTTAAAGGCCTGGGCGTGAGTACCCCTAACCCAAATGTCTCTGCTGCTATTTACAGTGCAGATGAAAAACTCATCTCTGACGGTTTTCATGATCGTAAGCAATCTTTAGATCACGCCGAAGTCATCGCTCTCAAAAAGGCTGCAGGCGCAGCGCGAGGTGCCACCTTGGTTGTCTCGCTCGAACCTTGCGCCCATCAAGGTGCAACTCCGCCTTGCACTCAGGCGATCATCGATGCGGGTATAGCCAAAGTTATTTATGCAGTTGCAGATCCCAACCCGCTTGCAGCAGGTGGAGCTCAGAAATTAATAGATGCAGGCATCACAGTTGAATATCGCGGCTCTGCTGATTTGGAATTTGCGCAACGTGCATGGCTCCATAAAGAGCGTACAGGTCGCCCCTTAATGATTTGGAAAGTTGCCACAACCTTAGATAGCAAAGTGGCGGCAAGCGATGGAACATCGCAATGGATTACTGGACCCGAATCCCGCGAAGATGTGCAGGCGCTACGCGCCCAATCAGATGCGATTCTCATTGGCACAAATACTGCACTTGTCGATAATCCACATCTGATTCCAAGGGGATATACAGCGCGTCCAGTGCGAGTGATCTCTGGCGAACAGAGCGTTCCTGATACTCATCGCGTCTTTGACAACGAGGCTCGCACAATTACAGTTAACTCAAAATCAATTCCAGATTTGATGAAGACCTTGTGTAATGAAGGATTCAATCAAGTGCTCGTCGAGGCAGGTCCAACTCTAGGTTCTGCGCTTATGGCATCGGGAAATATCGATGAGTTGATTATCTACCAAGCTCCTAAATTGCTCGGTGCTGGAAAAGAGTTTGTGAGCCACTTAGGCATTTCAACTCTAGAAGATCACATCACTCTCGAATTAATCTCCGTGGTCCACATGGGCGGCGATATCAAATCTCACTACATAGTCAGGGGGCGATAGATGTTTACCGGACTCGTCACAGAATTGGGCTCGATCACAGAGATAACCCGTGGAGAAAGTTCAGCTGTCTTTACGATTCACGCACCCGCCTCTGTTGCCGATTTGGCAGTGGGGGGTTCGATTGCTGTCAACGGCGTCTGTCTCACCGCCACATCTATTTCAGCAGATTCCTTTACAGCCGATGTCATGGTGCAGACACTTAACTTGACTTCGCTTTCTCAGGTAACGGTAGGTTCACGCGTCAACTTAGAGCTTGCCGCCAAGATGGATATGCGAATGGGTGGCCATATCGTGCAAGGCCATGTTGATGGCGTTGCAACGTTGCTGCAATTAGTACCCGGTGAAAAATGGGCACAATGTGATGTTGCAATTCCGGCAGAGCTGATGAAATATGTTGTTGCACAAGGTTCAATAACTCTCGATGGAGTATCTCTCACAGTTGGCTCATTGGAAGATGGCGCAAACGTTGTCACCGTGTGGTTAATTCCAGAGACGCTGGCCAAGACAAATTTAGGTTCGAAAAAACCCGGAGATTTACTCAATGTTGAAGTAGATATCTTGGCTAAATATGTTGAACGTCTGATCAATAAAGGAGCTAACCATGGGAGCTAATTTTCAATCAGCCCTCGATCGCTTCCGCCGCGGCGAAATGGTGATAGTGGTTGATGATTTTGACCGTGAAAATGAGGGCGATCTCATCATGTTGGCCGAACATGCTTCTACCGAGAAGACGGCATTTATGGTTCGCCACACCACCGGAATTTTATGTGTAGCAATTACGGCAGAACATGCCTATCGCTTACGACTTCCCTATATGGTCGAACAGAATCAGGATGCTCGTAAAACAGCATTTACCGTCTCGGTCGATTTAGCCAAGGGCACAACTACAGGGGTAAGCGCACAAGAGCGAACCGCCACCATTCGGGCGCTGGGCAGCCCCACAAGTCGCGATACAGATTTCATTCGACCGGGCCATATCTTTCCGCTGATTGCCCATAAACGTGGTCTGGCAGCGCGCGCAGGCCATACCGAGGCCGGGATTGCTCTTGCTGAACTCACGGGTGGATATCCAGCAGCTCTCTTGTCAGAGATTGTGGCAGCAGATGGTTCTATGGCGCGCGGAGAAACTCTGGCTGCATTTGCAGACGAACATCAGATCCCAATCATTTCAATTGCAGAGATTAAGGAGTTTCAATCTCAACTCGAACCACTTCCTAAGGTGGCAACTTACCCACGATATGACTTCGAATGGGTTGATGTTCAACTCGCTAGCGGTTTATGGAGCCTTGCAACATATCCATCACTCAAGCACCGTGAGCAAGTTGTAATGCGTTATGGAACAGGAGATAAGACGCCACTTGTGCGCCTGCACTCTGAATGTTTTACCGGCGATGTTGTTCACTCGCAACGGTGTGATTGTGGTCAGCAATTGAAAGAATCGATAGCAGCAATCGAATCGTACGGATATGGATATGTGCTCTATCTTCGTGACCACGAAGGTCGCGGAATCGGACTCACTGAAAAACTTAAGGCATATATTCTTCAAAATGAAGGTCTCGATACCGTTGATGCCAACTTGCACCTGGGCCACTCTGTCGATGCGCGTGATTGGTCTGAAGCAATCTCAATCCTGAAGAATTTAGGGCTTACTTCAATTCAACTGCTTACTAATAACCCTGAGAAGGTCAAGGCTGTCGCCGAAAGTGGAATCGTCTGCCAACAAGTACCGCTACAGATAGAGCCCAATGAATTTAACAAGAAGTATCTCGATACCAAGGCGCAACGCCTTGGCCATATCCAAGGAGGAAAGTGATGGCCGGCCACGCACCTGAATTTGTAATTCCGCATACGCCCAAAGCGCGAGTAGCGATTATCTCCTCATCATGGCACTTAGATATCTGCAATGACTTGGTAGCAGGGGCAACTCGCGCTCTCGAGCTAGCACAGGTTAAAGAGATAGAAGAGATCTACGTTCCTGGTTCTTTCGAGATCCCACTGGCAGCGCAGAAAGCTTTTGAGAAAGGCTTTGATGCAGTTGTCGCTGTTGGGCTTGTTCTCAAAGGCGAAACTCCGCACTTTGACTATGTTTGCCAGGGTGTCACACAAGGCGTTATCGACGTACAGTTAAAGTTCTCCAAACCGATTGGTTACGGAGTTCTGATGTGCGAGAACCTCGATCAGGCAATTGCACGATGTGGTCGAACAGGCAGCAAAGAAGATAAAGGATTTGATAGCGCAATTGCCGCCTTGGCGCTATTACATATCTAAAGGAGCAGCGATGAAAAAGATTGCATGGTCAGAAGGCACTTGGACGCGAGAACCAGTTGCTCTCTCTGAAAAAGATGGCGCCCTTATTGTTGAAGCTGCCGAAGGTAGTGATTGGTGGCGTACAACTGCCTATGGATTCATCCATGATGATGGCCATGCCTTGATAAAAGACTTTCCACAAGATAGTTCCATGGAGGTCTCATTTATCCTGGATTACAAAGAACAATTTGATCAATGTGGAATCTTCATAACAAGTGACCATGAAAATTGGGTAAAGGCCGCAATTGAATTTTGTGACGGTTATCCGCAAGTCGGGGCAGTTGTCACAGCGTCCGTCTCAGATTGGTCAACCGGACGCGTTTCAGAGTGGATGGGTAAAGAAGTCACAGTGCGAGTAAGTCGTAGCGCAGATGCACTCACAGTTCGAGCTGGTTGTGACGACGATATGCGCCTAGTACGCGTTGCCCCTCTTGATCCACGCCGTTCTTGGAAGGCAGGGCCGCTGCTCTGCGCCCCATCTCGCGCTGGGCTAGTTGCCACGATTACCTCATGGAGTGAAGGCAGCGCAGATTCAGATCTGCACTAAGTAGCAAGCGCTTAAGCAACAAGCAGAGATCGCTTAGAGAGCCCCATCCAGAATCCTTCAATGAGGGTCTCTGGAATATCTTCTGGATTACTTGCCGCTCCTAGAGTGACAAAGAGCGGGGTGAAATGCTCAACTGTTGGATGCGCATACGCAACAGCAGGAGCCAAATCTTTATATGCAGCAAGTGTCTCTACATCACCACGTGAGAGCGCCTCTTTAGCCCAATGATCAAATTCGCTTGACCAACCGGGTGCTGCCGCATCAATTGACCAGTCGCGAAGAAATGGCAATCCATGAGTCATAAACCCGGAGCCAATGATTAAAACACCTTCTTCTCGTAATGGACGAAGGCGCTTTCCTAACTGCAAAAGGGTGCCTGGGTCAGAAGTTGGCATCGACATTTGCAGAACTGGAATATCTGCATCCGGATACATAATCTTCAGTGGAACCCAAGCGCCATGATCAAGTCCACGTTGTGATTCATGAACGCTCTGATGATCGGGCATCATCGCACTAATGCGCGCAGCTAACGCTGATGCATCAGGAGTTTGGTATGTCATTTGATAATACTTTGGTGCAAATCCACCGAAGTCATAGACCAGGGGAGTGCCCGCGACAGGAGATGAGATAGTTATCGGCGCTGATTCCCAGTGTGCTGACACGATCAGAATTGCTTTGGGCTTCTCAAACTTCTTCGTGATCTCTGCAATTTGTGATGACCAGACTGGATCATCAAGCAGAAGAGGTGCACCATGTCCGATATAGAGAGCGGGAAGCGTTGTCATGGCTGGAGGCTAACAGAAAGTAGTTGAAATTTCAACTACTTTCCATGCTAGTACTGTGCGCCTATGAGCGAGCTATCTGCACAGGTGCGCAAGGCGCTCGATGCGGCAGTTGCCGCAATTGGCGGGCAACCTCGCGAAGGCCAGATAGAGATGGCTGAGGCGGTAGCCAATGCGCTCACCGATCGCCACCACTTGATGGTGCAGGCAGGCACGGGCACCGGAAAATCGCTGGCCTATCTAGTTCCGGCGCTGGTGCACGGTCGTAAAGTTTTAGTGGCAACTGCAACTTTGGCGCTACAGCGACAGCTAGTGGAGAGAGATTTACCTGCAGTTGTTCCTGCGCTAGAAAAAGTTTTAGGTCGATCAATTTCCTATGGAATTTATAAAGGCGTTGGTAATTACATCTGTCTTCAGAAGATGAACGCCGATGAACCAGATCCAGATGGCGAACTCTTACTCGAAGCCTCATATCTTGAAAAAGATGCGAAAAGGCTGATTGCTTGGGCGAAAACTCCTGGGGTATCGGGCGACCGAGATGATGCGCCTGAAGTAGATCGCAGAGTGTGGGCTGCCAATTCACTCTCAGGGCGTGAATGTGTGGGAGCAGATGCATGTGCGTGGGGCGCCCAATGTTTTGCTGCCAATGCCAAGGCGCGTGCACAAGAAGCAGATGTTGTCGTCACTAATCACACTTTGCTCGCTATCGAAATTGTTGATTCTCACCCCATCTTGCCCGAGCGCGATGCCGTTATTCTTGATGAAGCGCATGAATTTATGGATCGCACAACGCAAGCTGTGACAGAAGAACTCACTGCTGGCAGAGTGCAAAGAGCAGCTGCGATGGCCCGTAAATATATTCCCGGTAAAGCCTCGGATGCCCTGACAAATGCTGCCGATAGTTTTGATGACGCGATGTCAGATTATGGCGAGCAGATTAAAGGTGATTTCGCAGCACAAGGGCGCTTAGAAGAGATTCCCGTTGCGCTAGAAGCGCCGATTCGTCGATTGAAAGAGGCAGCAACTGCTGTGGTGCAGTTGATTAGCGCCGATGACGACATCATTGATCCAGATGAGAATGCCGAACGTGCCCGCGTGAAAGGCGCAGTCAACGAAATTGCAACGACGGCAGCCAAGTTATTGAAGATGGGAGATGAACATGTGCTTTGGTATGAGCCAACTTTTTCAACTCTCCATCTGGCTCCGCTATCGGTCTCGCATGTTTTACGCTCCAACTTACTGACCAAATCTCCTGTGATCGCCACTTCAGCAACTCTGACCGTTGGAAATAACTTCGATGCCATGGCCCGCAGCATCGGTTTTGTGGTGGGGTCAGATGCTGATGAGGAAGTTGCAAGTGGTGATATCGATCCTGCAAATGTGCAGATGTTGGATGTGGGTTCACCTTTCGACTTCGCCAATCAAGGCGTTCTCTATATGCCAAAACATTTACCTGAACCAGGTCGCGAGGGCCCCAGCCAAGCAGTGCTCGATGAATTGGGCGAATTGATTGACGCTGCCGGCGGTCGCACCTTGGCGCTCTTTAGTTCATGGCGTGGAGTAGAGGCAGCCGATGCTCATCTGCGCTCTGTACTTGTTGATCTACCCATCACGATTATTACGCAAAAGCGGGGCGATGCAGTTGGCCCGCTGGTAGAGCGCTTTGCTAAAGATGAGACTTCAATTCTGTTAGGAACTATGTCGCTCTGGCAGGGAGTCGATGTTCCTGGAAATTCCTGCATTCTGGTTGCTATCGATCGCATTCCTTTTCCACGCCCCGATGAGCCTGTGATGTCAGCGCGATCGTCTTTAGCTGATGCATCTGGTGGCAGCGGCTTCATGCAGGTATCTGTTCCACGTGCTGCGTTGCTATTGGCGCAAGGCACTGGGCGTCTTATTAGAAGTATCGATGATCGCGGAGTCGTTGCGATTTTAGATTCGCGAATAGTGACCAAACGATATGGAAGTGTTCTACTTAACTCGATGCCGCCTTTGTGGCGCACTAGCGATGGAGCTGTAGTGCGAGATTCACTTCGCCGACTTTCGCAGTCGGTGGCAGAATAAGAAAGTGCCCAGAATCCAAACCGCCACTCTCGCAGCTCATCGCGACTGGAGGCGTTCGCAGCTCATTGAGGCAGCAGCAGCCATCGCGCTCGAATCAGGTGGTCAGGCAGTTACTGTGGCGGCAGTCGCACAACGCGCAGGTCTTTCGCGCACCTCTATTTATGAATATTTTGCAAGCAGCGCAGAGTTAGTAGCCGATCTGATAACAGAAGAGATGAAGGCATTTACCAAACTTTTAGATAGTGCGGTGGCGCAGGCTACGGACTGCGAGGATGCGATTCACAGATGGATCGAAGTTTCACTGAGATATATCGCTGATGGAAACCACCTTCTCGCCAAATCACTGAACGCTACTGAACTACCGCGCAATCGAGCTCAACAGATTGGCGCAGCCCACCGATTGATGCTCGCGCCTCTTCACAGTAATCTCGAAAAACTCGGTGTGAAAGATTGCAGTCAAGCACTTGCTCTGTTGCAGGCCGCAACGGATGTAGCAACGAAGCGGATAGAAAGTGGTAGCGATGCAGATGCAGAGATCCAAAAGACCACTGCGTTCTGCATCGCCGGCATCAAAGCGCTTATTTAGAAACTTTCAGGATGTAGCGTTGGCTAAGTTCTAACCACATTCCATCTCTTCCAGCAGCGCTTGCCTGCACATTGCAGTTGCCTACCTTTTTGGCCGAGACGAGATTTGCCTCAATGACACAGCCTCTGCTCAGAGAGATATATTCAATAGTCTGCCCAAAACTAGTTTCTGCGGGCAGCGCTTTAGTTTTCCCGAGACGAACATTTTTGGTCATACCTTTTATCGTCTGTACTCCTGGTGTCAGGATAAATGGATAATTGGCGCTCGATGCAGCGAATTCTGTGTTACCTGCAGTCGAATGCCCAAGAGCACATTGTCCGGCACCTTTGAGAGCAGTGAATACGCCGTTGGTATAGCTGCAATCTTGCGTCAATGAAGTCAGAGTGACTGGTAAGCCAGATTTCGCGGTAGCCGTGATTTTTGTCTTTGCTCGATATGCCAAGTTCATAGGCACATTTCGAGTGAGCGCTTTACCATTGAGAGTAACGATTACTTCATCAGCTGGTAAAACAACTGCAGCAGCACCGGCCCTAAAGGAGATAGGCAGAAAGGTATCTTCAGAGGTGTCAGTTGGAGCTGTGTGATCAAGGCGGAAGAAGAGACCACACTTTACTTTGGTGCAATCAACGGTCGTGCCTTTGCCGATAATGCTAGATGCCACTTTGATAGCAATTGGTCCGGTAGGACTCGTTGTTCCTGGACCGCCAGCGGCGCTCACCCAGAGTTGAATAGTGTCGCTGCAGGTTGCCGGGCGAGAAGTACCGACTGGCTCGGTACATTGTTGAATGTACATACCGGCCTTAGTTGGGAAAGCGGTAAACCCACCATTAATCACTTGTCCCGCTGGATCTAGATTGGCAAGTGGGCTGCTTTGAAATGTGAAGGTTGCAGCTGTGGCCGTCGGTGCAATCGCGATAAGGGAGCTTGCTGCGATAACAGTGGCGATGAGCGATCTCTTCATTAAGCGTGGCTTCATGGTTTCCTCTTCTATTTTTTCTTAGGTGTAAATGTGATGGGAATAAAAATGTCATGGGTTCGATCGCCTTCACGCAAATGATCGGCTCGCACCGTAATAGCGCATTTAACTTTTCTACAATCCACTTTGCCGATTCGCTCTGAGACGACTATTTCTTCTCTAAATCTTCCTCCAGCCAAAAAGGCAATCGCCAAGTCGGCTCCATAAGGAGGCGGGTTAGAAGAAATCCAGAATGAGGCATCTCCGATTCCAGAGAGGTTCTTACCTCCACCACAGGGCGAGGGTGCAGCACCTTTTTCTGGAAGTTTGCAGTACGCAAGATAAATACCTACCGTTTCATCAAAACCTTTTCCAGAAACTGTCACTTTCGTTCTGCCAGTCACAGAGCTCTGAGAAATCATCAGCTGCTGCCCTTGCGCACCATTTTTACTGACGGTGGCGTGCGCTGGAGTTACTCCGAAGATGAGGCTGGCAATTAATAGGAATCTCCACACGCCAAAAATCTAGCGACCTTTCTCCTTAAACTTATCCGACAACGTGAGCAGACCTGTCCAGTAAATTCCTGACAGAATCCGACCATGCGATTTTTGGTGAAACCAACAACGCTGATAGCTGCTTTACTCATCAGCCTTGCTGGGTGTGGCACCAACAGCGAAACTGTGGTGGCTATTACCAAAGCGCAGCCACTATCGATTGGTGCGGATAAATCTCCTTCGCCACAACGTCTGGTTGCTCTGGCTAATGGAAGTGCGGAGATCATCGCGTCATTGGGATTGAAAAATTTATTGGTGGGTCGCGATATAGCTAGCACATCAGATCAATTAATGGATGTGCCAGTTGTAACCGCTGGCCATCAAGTGGTGGCTGAGAAGATTCTCGAAGTTAAGCCCGATCTTGTCCTGATAGATGAGACCACAGGACCTGCTACAGCTATTGAAGCTATCAAGCGCGCCGGCATCAAAGTAGTAATGATTGATGAAGCGTGGACGTTGACTGATATTGCAAAGAAAATTATGGCAATCGGTAAAGTTGTAGGTGTACAGAGCGCCGCTGAAGAGTTGGTGCAGAAACTAAATAACGCCCTGGAAGAGACTGAAAAAACTCGTTCAGGTGCTCGGATTGCCTTCCTGTATCTGCGCGGTGGCAACGCCATCTATCTTCTCGGTGGCCAGGGATCGGGTGCTGATAGTTTGTTAATGCACCTAGGCGCTATCGATGTGGGCGCACAGCGATTCAAGCAGCCATTCTCTCCGATTACAAGTGAAGCACTTATTCGTGCAAATCCTGAAATTATTTTGGTCATGACTAAAGGACTGGAATCTGTGGGAGGTATAGAAGGTTTGGTAACGCTTCCGGGAATCTCGCAGACAGCAGCTGGAAAAAATCGCGCAGTAATTGCAGTAGATGATTCGTTGCTGCTTTCATTTGGACCGCGCACTCCAGATTTACTGCGCCAGCTATCGGAGGCCATCGGAGAAGTTTTATGAGAAAGACCCTCACAGCGTTAGCGCTGCTCTTACTTGTATCCATTTTGGGATTAGCTTTAGGCACCAGCGATGTTTCCAATGTCTGGCGGATTATCTTCAATCCCTTTGCCGATACTTCGTCGATATCTCATCAAATAGTCTGGGAGCTACGTGGCACCCGCATCGCTGCAGCTATCTTGGTGGGAGCAGCCTTAGGAATTGCAGGAACGCTGGCACAAGGTTCAACCAATAATCCATTGGCTGAACCAACAATTTTGGGAACTTCCGCAGGTGCTGCCCTAGGTGTACTAATTGGCGTCTTCACCAATGCGGTTGAGATTGGTTCTATAGGTGCGGTTCTCTTTGCAACCTGTGGCGCGCTCTTTGTCACAACCGTGGTCTTCTCGTTAGCTCATTCGGCGCTCTCGCTGATCACAGTTGGGATTGGAGCCTCTGCCATTGTTTCAGCACTGGTTGGTGTAACTCTTACGGCAGTTAATCGACCAGATGCACGTTCCATCTCCTTCTGGTCTCTTGGCTCCTTCGCCTTAGTGACGCCTTCGGATTTACTTATCCTTGTGCCAATACTTATTGTTTGCGCACTTGTTGGCTGGAAGCTTGCTCCACAATTAGATCTCCTATCACTCGGAGACGCCGCAGTTAGACACATCGGAGAACGCCCTCAGAGAATTAGATTTAAAGCCTTTATCGTTCTCTCAATTCTGGTTGCAACCTCAGTCAGCATGGTTGGAACCATCTCATTCTTGGCGCTAGCAGCTCCTCATATTGCGCGCTTTTTAATGGGGCCGAAAAACTCAGTGGTTGTTGTAAATGCCGGTTTGATAGGTGCACTGATTTTAGTAGTCGCAGATATTGCATCCCGCTCTGTAGTGCCACCATATGAGTTACCGATTGGGCTGCTGACCTCTTTGATTGGTGCTCCCATTTTGATTGCCACGCTCAAGCGAGGAAAAGATGTATGGCGATGATTGAAATAAGAAATTTGACTGTCGTGCGTGGCAATAAACCCGTCGTCAAAGATTTCAGCGCTGTAATTGCATCCGGATCTATCACCGCCATTACCGGGCCAAATGGTTGCGGAAAAAGCACTTTACTCCAAGCAATTTCGGGTGACCTGAAATATCAGACCGGTGAAATTATTATTGCGGGAAGAAATCTGCAATCCATTACGCTAGAAGAGCAAGCACGGTTGCGCTCTGTTGTGGAACAAAGTCGCAATTATTGGCTCTCCTTTACCGCTCGTGAGGTAATTTCGATGGGACAGAGCCCCGAAAACTGCGCTCGTATCGAAGCAGTGATGGAACGGTTGCATATTGCAGAATATGCAGATCAAACGGTTACAACCCTCTCGGGAGGACAGGCGCAGCGAGTCGATTTGGCACGTGCGCTTATTCGAGATACCCCTATCTATTTATTTGACGAACCACTTTCTGCGCAAGATAGTCAGAGTAAGGCTCGGATTATTGAAGAGTTTAAAGCGCTTAAAGATGCTGGAAAAACAATTCTATTGATTGCTCATATCGATAAGGGCGCTTTACCGTGGTGCGATCAAGTGATTGATTTCTTGTAGAACCAGCGGCCAAGTCTTGGCAAAACTCGGGTGAAGTGGCAGACGCGTCACATCGTCAATTTTCACCCAACGCACTTCATGTGATTCGTCATTGAGTTCATGGCCCTCTAACTTTTCATTAGCGAGCGCTATCACCGTCGAGTAGCTCCACCCATCGTGATCATCGGTAAAGGTGTGAACTGGCTCTAAATCAGCTGGATTTATTCCGGTCTCTTCTACCGCTTCGCGGATTGCGCCTTCAATGACGCTTTCATGAGAATCACGAGCGCCACCAGGAATTCCCCAGGTATCTCCGTTATGCACCCAAGGTGCGCGATGCTGTAAAAAGATGGCGCCATCTCGAACAAGTAAGAGCCCGGCGGCGCCAAACTTTCCCCAGTGTTTTGAACCGCAGCTGCATTCAATCCATCCATCACCATCGCGCGCAGCCATACCGCTAGCGTATCCACAGTTACGAAAATTTTTCTCTACGCAATTGCGCTGCTGACCTACCCTCCCGCGCATGAAGAAAACACTCGCGCTGATACTTCTCTTCACTCTTTCTGCTCAACCAGTCTGGGCAAACGAGTGCTCTGAAAAGGCATGTATCGATGTCTATACCCAAGATGGAAAAATTGTGATCGAAGGACGAAAGGGAAGTGGGCCATCTGCCAAAGCGGCAGTCACACCGAAAGCTGCTCCACCCGCTAAACCCAAAACCAAGCCGACTCCTAAACCAACCCCAAAGCCGCAGGTGCTGACAACGAAGAAGCCTGTGGTTGTAAAACCTCGTCCGGCAAAGACGGTAACTCGCGGTACCAGCAAGCCGGCGACATCTTTGAGCGATAAATTGGTAGAGATGCTGCCTACTGCAGGTATTGCCTATTCACCTTCATTTCAACCGCTGATCAAAGTACCGGTCTTCTTTTGGAGCGATGTACCTGAAGTCATCAATAAGAAGATTTCTATCGTTGGTGAAATCGTTGAAGTACAACTGAAGCCGACATTTATCTGGCATTACGGAGATGGAGTTATCTATCCAACTCGCACAGTAGGAGCTCCTTATCCCGATGGCGAAATTCAACATAGCTATTCACACCCAGGCCATTACTTAATCGAATTAATCACCATCTGGAGCGGTGAATTTACGGTGCAAGGGGTAAAGGCTCGAATCCCCGGAGATATCAAGACAGTTTCGGTTCTTCCCATCACAGTTGTTGCAGCACCTAGTCGCTTTACCCCACCCGTCAACTACCTACGCTAGCGAAAGGCCTTTATGACAACCCTGACATCCCCTCATGATCTACTTGCTGCAATCCCATTCCTCATCGGCTATCACCCAGAGAACTCGATTGTTATGGTCGCTCTCAAAGCAGATGCAGTGGGGATGGCGATGCGCGTTGATATGCCAACTGATATTGCACCAGAAAGTTATGACTTACTTGCATCGCATTTTGTAAGAGAAGGTGCGGAGGGTGCATTTATTGTGGCCTATGTCAACGAGGGAACCGATCCAGAATCAGTATTAATCAATACCTCTGCAGCGTTGATGCGAGTTGGCATCGCTATCAAAGAATCTCTCATCGTATGTGAAGGTCGCTATCGCTCCATGCTCTGCTACGACTCAGAGTGCTGCCCTGCTACAGGCAATCCCGTTCCTGATATCGACTCTTCTCAGATAGCGCTCGAACATGTGATTGCCGGCCATCCGATGCCTTATGCCAGTGTTGCGGGTCTGGTGCAATCAATTGCTGCGCTGCCTTCCTCCTTTGCTGATAGTTGGCAGAGTGAAGTTCGCCAATTCTGGATTGAAAGCGATAGCGAGAATCTCAAAGAGCTGCAGCAGGATGGTGCGACTGCAGTTGTCGATCTCGCTGGTGAGTACCAATTGGGTCGAGGCGGTGAAGATCGCGAATTGGTTGCGCGCGTAATTGGGCGCTGTAGCGATATTCAGGTGCGCGACTTTGCACTCGGTAGCCATGACGAAGAGAGCACAGATGGTTATTGGCAGATGTGGCGTGATCTCTTGCTGATAGCTCCTCGTGGATTTGTTGCACCCATCGCTTCAATATTCGCCGCACTCGCCTACGAACGTGGCGAAGGGGCGTTGGCGCATAAGGCGCTAGACCGCGCTCTGGTCGATGATGAGCGCTACTCGCTCGCGCTCTTACTGCGACGCGTCTTCACAGCGGGATGGCCGCCCGAATCTTTTCGAGCGATGCGGGCAGAACTTCATCCAAAAGTTGTTGCTGCAATTTTCGGGTAATATGTGCGCAGGTCACGAGTTCTCATCGATAGCCCCGGCTGATGAGACGGCAACCCTCCACCGCGGCGGGGTGCTCCGGGTGACGACCAGGTAGCCGCACTCACGGTGCGGCTGCAAGTGCGTGAAGGATTTAAGGTAATGAGCAGAACACCTAACTACAACGTCACCGGTGCATGGCTGGAAGGCGATCATCCGGGCGAACGTCAGTTCATCAAAATTGGTTACCTGCTCCTTGAAAATGGCGAGACTTTGCCAGATATCACGATCGCCTATCAAACATGGGGAACTCTCAATAAAGATAAATCCAATGCGATTCTCATTAACCATGCGATGACTGGATGGTCAGATGTCACGGGTTGGTGGCCGCAGATGGTTGGTCCAGGGCTGCCATTTGATACAGATAAATATTTCATTGTCTGTCCCAATGTCATCGGTGGTTGTCAGGGATCGACTGGTCCATCATCGATTGCTCCCGATGGAAAGAGATACGGTTCCCGTTTTCCCATCATCACTATTCGCGACATGGTCAACGCTGAAGTTGCTTTTAGCAATGCGCTAGGAATTGATAAGTATCTGCTGGCGGTGGGGCCATCACTGGGGGGCATGCGTTCACTGGAGTGGGCGGTGCAACTTCCCGATCGAGTTGGCGCCATCTGCACGATTGGATCCTCAGCCGTTGCAACAGGAGACCAAATAGGTACTGCCGCAATTCAAATTCGCGCCATTAAATCTGATCCGCATTTTCATGGCGGTGATTACTACGATAAAGAGCGGGGCCCAGTTGAGGGAATGGGAATCGCCCGCCGTATCGCGCATCTGACCTATCGCACTGAATCTGAGATGGATGTGCGCTTTGGTCGCCAACTCCAGGGAGATGAGACCGGCAGATATGCCGTTGAGTCCTATCTCGATCACCAAGCGAGCAAATTGGCAAAGCGCTTTGATGCCAATACCTATATCGCTCTGACCGATGCCATGAACTCTCACGATATTGGGCGAGACCGTGGAGGAGTAGTAAAGGCGCTGCAGGCGGTGAGAGTTCCGACTGTTGTGGTCTCAATAGATACCGACCGCCTCTTCCCACCTCGACTTCAGGTTGAGATATCTGAGCTGGTCCCGACCGCCGAGCCTCCTATTGTCATCAGCTCCGACTTCGGCCACGACGGATTTTTAGTGGAAGCCGAGGCGATGGGCGATGCGATTCGGCGCGCGTTGCACGTTGCGGGTACAATATAGCCATTGCTTCGAGCGGTTCGAAGAGCAAGGTAAGTAAAAAACAAACCAAAGGACAATTGTGGCTGTATTTAGTGCGCTCAAAAACAAGGCAAAGGGTCCAAAAGCATCGGCTAAGAAAGCGGTAGCAAAGAAAGCCGTTGCAAAGAAAGCGCCCGCCAAGAAGGCTCCTGCAAAGAAGGCAGCTCCCGTTAAAAAAGTTGCACCAGTCAAGAAGCCAGTCAAAGTTGAAGTAAAGAAAGATCTCACCGCGAAAGAAGTTGCGCAGTTAGTAGAGCTGAAGAATTTGATCGCGCGCCATAATGAAATCGTTGCAACGCTTGCTGCAAGTGGAATTGATAATTATCGCAAAGCCGTTAAGAAGGAATTTATGGCGCTCGCCCAAGAGGCGCGTCAGCTTGATCTTGAGATTCCAGTAGCGACTGAAAAGGCGCGAAAGGCAGGTTTGGGCTCACCCAGCCGAATCCTCTCGAAAGCGCAATTGGCTCTCATTGCGCCAAAGGAAGAACCCAAGGTTGCCGCTGATGCTCCGGCGAAGACAGGCAAGGCTGCAGTTGTTCTTGATGAAGATGGCAATGAAATAGTTGTTGAAGAGGTAGAGCTCGAAGATGTCGATACTTTGATTGCAGAAGTCGCCGAAATCATCGATGCCGAAGCTGATGGAAAAGATCAACCACGCGTTGTCTCTCTCACCGATGAATCCAAGAATGAAGAAGGATCCTTCGTGCTCCTGGATTCTGATGCTGAAGAAGAGGAAGAAGATAAGAACGAGCGCGAAAAGCATAAGAAAGACCTTAAGAACGTCAATCTCGTTCTCGAGGCAATTAACGGCAAGATTCAAGGTGCAGAGCATGCACCTAAGCACAATATTGATCAGGCTGAAGCGAAGGCGCTAACTTTCAAGCAGATTCAACAGCAGTTTGCGATGAATACCTTTAATGAGAAATCAGCAAAGCTCATCGCAGAGGCTGTGACACAGGGATATCTGAAGAACCTGGAAGATTTGCAGTACTTCTTCAATGAGCAAGCGAAATTTATTCAGACTGAAATCAAGCGCCTACCACCAGAGCAGACCGTTCTTACAGCAGGTGCGACTGCAGACCCAGTGAAGGATTACCTCAAGCAGATTGGTCGCGTTGCTCTTCTTAACGCGGAGCTCGAAGTAGAGCTTGCCACCCGTGTTGAGGCAGGTCTCTTCGCTGAAGAGGCTCTCAAAAATACTAAGAAGATTGATAAGAAACTCAAGCGTGAACTTGAGTGGATTGTTGAAGATGGAAAGCGCGCCAAGAATCACCTCCTTGAAGCAAACCTTCGTCTCGTTGTTTCGCTGGCAAAGCGTTACACCGGTCGCGGCATGCTCTTCTTAGATTTAATTCAAGAAGGAAACCTTGGTCTTATCCGCGCAGTTGAAAAGTTTGACTATACAAAGGGCTACAAGTTCTCCACCTATGCAACGTGGTGGATTCGTCAGGCGATCACTCGCGCTATGGCAGACCAGGCTCGTACTATCCGTATTCCAGTTCACATGGTTGAAGTCATCAACAAGCTCGCTCGAGTACAGCGCCAGATGTTGCAGGATCTCGGTCGCGAACCAACACCGGAAGAGCTCGCAAAAGAGCTCGACATGACCCCAGAGAAAGTTGTGGAAGTTCAAAAATATGGCCGCGAACCAATTTCTCTTCACACACCACTTGGCGAAGAAGGCGACTCTGAATTTGGAGATTTGATTGAGGATTCAGAGGCAGTTAAGCCAGAAGAGTCAGTGACATTCACTATCTTGCAAGAGCAGTTGATGCAGGTGCTCGGAGGTCTGACTAATCGTGAAGCAGATGTGATTAAGGCTCGTTATGGCCTCACCGATGGTCAACCAAAGACGCTCGATGAGATCGGAAAGGTTCACGGAGTAACTCGTGAACGTATTCGCCAGATTGAGTCAAAGACGATGTCTAAGTTGCGCCACCCATCACGTTCGCAATCGTTACGCGACTATCTCGATTAAGAACTGATTTCTTGTGAGTGATGTAAAGGCTTTCATCAATCCTAAGAGTGGATCGATTCGTATCACCGGAACTGTTGATGTGGTCGATGCCGATGGAAATGTAATTGAGACTATCGAGAACCCAAAGTTCTGCGGTTGCGGTCAGTCAAAAGAAAAACCCTTATGCGATGGCTCGCATAAGGGTTTAACGTAAATACCTAGAGATTATTTAGATTCAACCAACTTCGCTGATTCATCTTGAATCTTGGCGGCAACGCTCTTGAGCTTTTCCGCATATTCCTTGCCGTGATGGGCGCAGAATAGAAGTTCTCCGCCTGCAAGTAAGGTGGCACGGACATAAGCCTGTGCACCGCAACGATCGCAACGATCGAGTGCATTAAGAGGTGTGGATTCGAGGATTACTTGCTCGGTCATCGCGCTCTCCGTTCACTTAGGTGGGAAGTTCATCTATGGAACATCATGCCAGTTCTCTTTATTCCCCGCTCGCCAAATAAGATTGAAATTTCGATAAATTAGGGCGAAATCACAGTGGAATAACTACATATTGGGGCTATCGGCGCGCTTACCTAGTTGCAAACGATTTGCTGGCTAACCTTTGCCACCGTGGCTGACGAATTGAACTTCACCCCTGAGGCGGATTCTCAAGATAGCTATACCGCCAAAGACCTCGCTGTTCTCGAAGGTCTTGATGCAGTCCGTAAGCGTCCGGGTATGTATATCGGCTCTACCGATTCACGTGGTTTACAACATTGTCTCTGGGAAATTATCGATAACTCTGTTGATGAATCATTGGCAGGTTTCTGTAAAAAAATCGAGATTAATCTCGAAGCCGATGGCTCTGTTGAAGTTCATGATGATGGACGCGGTATTCCGGTAGATAAAGAACCTAAGACTGGCCTGACTGGCGTTGAAGTTGTTATGACCAAGCTTCATGCAGGCGGAAAATTTGGTGGCGGTTCATACGCGGCCTCCGGTGGTCTCCACGGCGTTGGCGCATCTGTCGTCAACGCTCTCGCTGAGCGCCTCGATGTAGAAGTCGATCGCAACGGAAAAATTTATTGGATGTCATTTAAGCGGGGAGTCGCTGGTGTCTTTGATGGTGATGGCCCGAAAGCAGAATTTACGCCGCAATCTGGACTTCGCACTATCGGAAAGATTTCAGCCAAAGTAACGGGAACTCGCACCAAGTGGTGGTCGGATCGACAGATTTTCCTCAAAGATGCAGAGCTGGATCTAGAAGATATTTATGCGCGTGCACGCCAAACTTCATTCTTAGTTCCAGGTCTTTCTATTACCGTTAACGATAATCGTAAGAAAGAGAAGACCTCACAAGTCTTCTTCCATAAGGGTGGAATCTCTGAATACTGCGATTTCCTACAACCAGATCAACCAGTTGGTGATGTCATCCGCATTTACGGCACTGGCCACTACCAAGAGACTGTGCCTGTCCTTGATGACAAGGGGCATATGGTTTCGACCGATGTAGAACGCGATATGGAAGTCGATATCGCCATGAAGTGGGGCAATGGTTTTGATACTACCTTGCGATCCTTCGTCAACATTATCGCGACCCCTAAGGGTGGATCTCATGTACTCGGATTTGAGCGCGCGATAACCAAGGCATTTAACGAAGCGATGCGCAACGCTGGAATTCTCAAGAAGAATGAAGCCGATGTCATCAAGGACGACGTCATGGAGGGACTCACCGCTGTTGTCACAGTGCGTATGTCTGAACCGCAATTTGAAGGGCAGACGAAAGAAGTTCTGGGTACAGCAGCAGCCACCAAGATTGTCTCTGCTGTAGTAGCCGATAAGTTAAAGGAATTCTTTGCCACCACTCGCCGTATTGATAAAGCAAACGGCAAGCTGATCATGGAGAAAATCGCAGGTGCATCTCGTACTCGCATTAGCGCACGCGCACATAAGGATCTGCAGCGTCGTAAAAATGCACTGGAATCTTCATCGCTTCCAACCAAACTCTCTGATTGCCGCTCTGAAGATGTCACTCGCACCGAACTCTTTATCGTTGAAGGCGATTCCGCTCTTGGTACTACCAAGGCTGCTCGCAACTCTGAATATCAAGCAATTTTGCCTATTCGCGGCAAGATTCTTAATGTGCAAAAGGCCTCGCTCTCACAAATGCTCGATGATAAAGAATGTGGCTCCATCATTCAGGTGATTGGCGCAGGATCAGGTAAATCTTTTGAACTCGATGAAGCTCGATATGGCCGCATCATCTTGATGTCTGATGCTGATGTTGATGGAGCACATATTCGCTGCCTGCTTTTGACGTTGATGTATCGATATATGCGCCCCATGCTTGATGCAGGTCGAGTCTTCGCTGCGATTCCACCGCTGCACCGCATCGAAACGATGGGTGGCGGCGGCAAGAAAGGCGAATACATCTACACCTACTCAGATGATGAGATGAAGAAAGTCACCGCCGATCTTAAAAAGCAGGGTAAGAAGTGGAAAGAGCCAATCCAACGCTATAAAGGTCTGGGTGAAATGGATGCTGACCAGCTTCGCGAAACCACAATGGATCCCGACCATCGCACGTTACGTCGCATCACTGTGCCAGATGCAGAGGCGGCCGAGCGTATGTTTGAACTCTTGATGGGCTCTGATGTGGCTCCACGTAAAGAATTTATCGCAACCGCTGAAATTCATCGCGAACAGATTGACGCTTAACGCCTTACTTAATCGATACTAACAAGATCGAAGTACTCTTCTTTCCAGATATCTTCATCGCCATCTGGCAACAAAATCACGCGCTCTGGTTTGAGCGCTTGAACTGCTCCCTCATCGTGAGAGACCATGATGACCGCGCCTTGATATTCAGTGAGCGCACCCAGAATCTCTTCTCGCGATGCTAGATCTAAGTTATTGGTTGGCTCATCGAGAAGTAAGACATTGGCTGCGGAGACAACCAAAGTTGCTAGAGCTAGTCGAGTTCGTTCACCGCCAGAGAGGACCTTTACCGGTTTATGTACATCATCCCCGACGAAGAGAAAGGAACCTAAAACGTTGCGAGCTTCAGGCTCTCGCAAATCATCTTTGGCAGATAACATGTTTTCCAAAATAGTGCGTTCAAAGTCGAGCATTTCATGTTCCTGGGCGTAATAGCCAAGTTTGAGGCCATGGCCGTGTTCAACTTTGCCCGTATCTGATTCAAGTTGATTGGCTAAAATCTTAAGCAGGGTAGTTTTCCCAGCACCGTTGAGACCCAGAATCACAACTCGTGAACCCTTATCAATAATGCAAGAGACATCGGTGAAGATTTCCAGAGACCCATAGTTCTTAGATAACTCTTCACCCGATAGGGGAGTCTTGCCACACGGAGCTGGTGTGGGAAAGCGTAACTTTGCCACCTTATCTTTCACCCGGACTTCTTCTAGAGAAGAGCGCAATTTCTCGGCGCGACGCAACATTCCTTGAGCAGCAGTAGCTTTAGATGCTTTGGCGCGCATTTTCTCGCCCTGCTTCTGCAATATCTCGGCCTTCTTCTCAGCGTTGGCGCGTTCTTTCTTGCGACGATGCTCATCTTGCTCGCGCTGTAACAAATACTGTTTCCAGCCCATGTTATAGACATCGATAACGTTGCGATTGCCGTCAATGTAAAAGACTTTATTAACAACTGTCTCAATCAGACTTACATCGTGAGAGATGATGACTAGTCCACCAGAGTAGTTAATGAGGAAGTTACGTAGCCAGATGATGGAATCTGCATCAAGGTGGTTTGTTGGCTCATCCAACAGTAAAGTCTGCGCACCTGAAAAAAGAATGCGCGCTAACTCAATGCGGCGGCGCTGTCCGCCCGAAAGTGTGTCGAGTTGGTTATGAAAGACCGCTTCAGATACTCCTAGGGATGTAGCAATGGCTTCCGCTTCTGCAGTGGCTGCATATCCACCAGCTGCGTTAAATTCAGCATCAACACGTGTGTATCGCTCGAGCGCCTTTTCGAGTTCGGCACCTTCCGTTGTTGCCATCTCGTGCTCGACTTGGGTCATGCGTTGGGCGATTTGATCGAGATCGCGCGCAGATAAGATGCGATCGAGCGCGGTCCCTTGATCTTCGCCCGTACGTGGATCCTGCGGAAGATAGCCAATCTTTCCCGTACGTTGAACTGCGCCTGCTGCTGGAAGATTTTCTCCAGCGAGCACCTTTGCCAGAGTGGATTTTCCAGCACCATTGCGTCCCACAAAGCCAATGCGGTCTCCATGATTGATTCGTACATTGACGCCAGAGACCAGTAGACGCGCTCCAGCACGGAGTTCAAGAGCGGTGGTGGCAATCATTTGTCGTAGTCTCCCACAGAGGAAGATGGATAAGAAATTGCTATGCAGCGCCGATTCGAGTGCGGCGAGGAACCGCGTAAGACTTTGCTACAGCAGTTAATTCATCAGAAACCTGAGTGCGAATAGCGCTTTCATCTTTAAGAAGCTTTAAGAGCGCCGCAATCGTGGCCTTAAGTTCTTTTGATTCAGTTTCAAGTTCTAATTTGCTCATCTTGGTGAGGCGACGTAAAGGCATATCGAGAATGTAGGTAGCCTGTTCTTCGTTGAGTTTAAAATCCTTAATAAGTTTCTCTTTTGCGGCTGCAGCATCATCGCTTCCACGAATAATCTTGATGACTTTGTCGATATCGATAATGGCTTTGAGTAATCCATCTACCAATGAGAGACGATCTTCTGCTTTAGCTTTGCGGAATTCAGAGCGACGACGCACGACTTCGATGCGGTGATCGATAAAGACTTGTAAGAGCTCTTTAAGTCCCAGAGTCTGCGGCTTGCCTTTAACTAGTGCGACAGCATTGATGGCAAATGCATCTTCCATGGGGGTCAATTTGAAGAGTTTCTCGAGAACATCTTCTGGTTCGAAGCCATTTTTGAGTTCGATGACGACATTTGTTCCGGTCTGCCCATCGGTCAGATCAACAATGTCAGAAATTCCTTGAATCTTCTTTGATTTAACAAGCTCTGCGATACGTTCAACCACTTTTTCGGGACCGATGTTAAAGGGCAACTCTTTGATGACGATTCCCATTTTGCGGGAAGTGACTTTGCTAATTTCAACGCTGGCACGAACTTTAAAAGATCCCTTACCTGTGGCATAGGCCTCGCGCACTCCATCAAGGCCAACGATTTCACCACCTGTTGGAAAATCTGGTGCTGGCACATGCTTCATGAGCTGGCCAAGTGTGGCCTTGGGATTTTCAATCAGATATTTGGTTGCAGCAATAACTTCGCCGAGATTATGGGGCGCCATATTGGTCGCCATTCCGACTGCAATTCCAGAACCACCATTAACGAGCAAATTTGGAAATGCGGCCGGTAGTACAAGTGGTTCAGATAGCTGACCGTCATAGTTAGGACCAAAATCAACTGTGTTCTCATCCGCTTCCGCCACCATTGCCATGGCAGATGGTGCAAGGCGCGCTTCGGTATATCGCATCGCAGCTGGACCAGCATCGAGTGAACCGAAGTTTCCATGGCCATCGATGAGCGGTAATTGCATTGAAAAGTTTTGAGCCATACGTACAAGTGCGTCATAAATCGCTGAATCACCGTGCGGGTGCAACTTACCCATCACTTCACCAACTACTCGTGCACTCTTCACGTGACCGCGTTCGGGGCGAAGTCCCATATCGCTCATCTGATGAAGAATGCGGCGGTGAACAGGCTTCAAACCATCACGAGCATCAGGAAGCGCACGTGAATAAATTACGGAGTAGGCATATTCAAGAAATGATTCTGACATCTCAGATGAGACATCGATATCAACTATCTTGCCGGGAAATTCACCAGGTTTTGGGCCAACGACTTTTGTCGATTTCTTTGGGGCCGCAGCCTTCTTCGTTGCCATGGCGGGTATTCTGCCAAGTGAAGTAGCTAAATCTTGGTACCTACACGCGGTCTCGCCCCAACGATTGCAACACAGTGGGAGGCAACTTCAGCGCCAGCCATCAGCGCATGGGTTAAATCCTTCGTTGTCGCAAAATAGGAAATAAACCCGGCAGCAAATGAATCACCAGCTCCAGTGGTATCAACAACTTCTGATGCAATTGCGGGAACTGAAACTGACTCACCGCCTCGAGATTTTCCAGTGGCGCCATGCGAGCCTCTTTTGATGACAACGGTAGATGATGACTCAAGTAATTGGTCAAGCGCCTTTTCAATATTAGAGTGGCCGGTTAGATACTCTGCCTCTTCTTCATTAAGAAGCAGGACATCCATGAGAGGCAACCAACTTTTGATTTCGTTGATATCTACCTCCTTCATTCCTCCGACAGAGGCTGGATCGAAATAGATTGTTAATCCAGCCGCTTTAATCTTGGTAATCATGGCTTTGATTCCCTCGAGAGAAGCGGGATCCAGCGGTGAATAACCCGAGATATACACGGCATTGAAACCATCCAACTCTGGAAGGTCGTTCAATTTCAAACCTGAGTTTGCTCCATTGTCTGGAAACATGGTGCGCTCACCAGTTGGATCTACCAGTACTACAACAACCCCGGAGTGTCCGTTGTCGACTACCAGATTGTGGTGCCGTACTCCGAGCGCATCAAATTCATTAACCAGCGCTGCGCCGGCAGAATCATTTCCGACATGGCCAACAATGGTGGCGCGAGCATCTGTGCGGGTTAGCCAGGCTGCAACATTTCCAGCAGCGCCACCACCGTGTGTTGATATTTGAGCGGGAGTATCGCTGCCGTAGTTGATATCAGATGGCATCACGGAAATTTTGGTCACGACATCAAGCATGACATCACCAATGCAGAGAACTTTTGCGGTCATAAGCGATGCACAGCAACCGCGATATCGGCAGCTAGCGCTGAATTTGATTTGATGATGTCAATATTGACTTTCAATGATTCTCCTTGGGACGCAGTGTGGAAATGTTCCAGCAAGAACGGAGTTACAGCTTTTCCAACAATTCCGTTTTTGGCAGCGCCCTCAAGTCCACTCTTGAGAATTGCATCATGACGCGCCCGGTCCATCTCTTTTGCAACTGGATTAGCAACTATCAGCGCGTGCTTATCCGTTTTTAAGCCATGTCGAGCGCTAATAATTTTGGCGATTTCGTTAGGAGAATTCACTTGATGCTCGATGGAGTATCCAGAGTCAGTGAGGTAGAAACCAGGAAAGGCAGTTGTCTTATAGCCAACAACCCCGATTGCCAAAGTCTCTAAGCGCTCTAATGTGGCAGAGACATCGAGAATGGACTTGACGCCGGCACACACGACGGTGATATCTAAATCTGCCAGTGCAGTCAGATCAGCAGATTCGTCAAAGGATTCATGTGCGCCTCTATGCACCCCACCTAATCCACCGGTAGCAAATGTATGGATACCCGCTAAAACTGCAAGATGGGCGGTTGCAGCTACTGTCGTTGCAGCGCTCTTGCCGGTTGCAGCAACGATAGCCAGATCGCGACTTGATGCTTTCGCAATGTCATCACGGTTGGCAATATCTATGAGCTGAGCATCGGTAAGTCCGATATGAACAACGCCATCCAAAATTGCAATCGTTGCCGGAGTTGCGCCATGTTCACGAACAATCGCTTCCACCTCACGCGCAACATCTAAATTGGAAGGACGGGGAAGACCATGGCTAATGATTGTTGATTCAAGAGCGACGATGGGTCTGCCTTCCGCAAGCGCACTGGCAACTTCTGGAGATGGCGTAAATGAAGGTGAATTCATAGCGCACACAATACTCGTGAGAGGATTCTGCTGTGCACCTGTCGCAGATATTGCCCTCGATTTTCGCAAGCATTGGCTTATCTTCGACTAAGGATTATTTAGGATGTGGCGAAAGTCCTAGCGGCCGTGAAGTTTTATTTTTAGTCGATGGGCTAGGCGCGGATGTCATTAACAACTATCAAGAATACGTGCCCACTCTGGTTGCTGCTCTCAGTAAAGGGATTGTGAGAACTTCATTTCCAACAACGACGGCTACCAGCTTAGCCACACTGACGACCGGTGAACTTCCTGGGTCACATGGAATGTTGGGCTACACAGTTCGTGTTCCACGTAGCGGGGGACGGGTATTAAATTCTTTAAAGTGGGATGAGAGAGTTGATCCGCAGATTTGGCAGCCGATCCCCACGCTCTTTGAACGTGCAACGGAGGCAGGAATTGCTACGACACATGTTGCTGCCAAGAGATATGAAGGCTCAGGATTTACTCGTGCGGTCTTTCGGGGCGCACAATATAAAGGTGCCAATATCGTTGCAGATTTAGTAGAAGAGACTGCGCGGGCGCTGCAAGCAACACCTACATTTGTCTATCTCTATGTCAATGACGTTGATTCTGCTGGCCATTCGGACGGAGTCGGTTCAGAGAAGTGGCTAGCGGCGCTGCAAGGTGTTGATCAATTGGTCGCGCAGTTGATTGCAAAAGTTCCTAGCGGGACACGGATTTGGATTACCGCTGATCACGGAATGATTAACGTAGAAGAAAAGATTGTGATGGGACGGGATAACTCCTTGCTCACCGATATCGCCACTATCGCCGGTGAGCCACGGATGCGCCACCTCTACCTCACCACAGAGAGTGAAGCGGCAGCGCAAGAAGTCGTCTCTCGTTGGCAGGGTGAATTGGGCGCAAAGGTCTCTCTCTTTACACGTCAAAGTGCAGTCAGCGCGGGACTCTTTGGGGCGTTGGTTTCGGAAGATGCTGCAGATCGCATTGGAGATGTCATTGCAATCGCACAGGAAAATGTTGTCTTACTCGATCCAGAGCGCGCTGATAAAGAAGGCGCGATGGTTGGCCATCATGGTGGGCAGAGCGAGATTGAAAGTTCAGTACCACTGCTCTTAATACAGCGTTAAATAATTAGTTGGACTGATTGTCCTCATTATTTTCTTGACTCTTCTTACCAAACATAATTTCATCCCAGGAAGGAACCTTGGCGCGTGCTGTGATTCCATCTTGCGCATCTGCAACCGATGGAGTTTCGCGGATTACGGCAAGGCGAGGCGTCTCAGGTTTTTCTTCAGCAGCATCAAAGAGATCTGCTATTCGAATTGTTTCGCGAACTGGTTCTTCCACACGAGAAGGATGAGTTGGCTCTGATCGAATAATGGCGGTGGCTGCAGGACGTGCTGGAGATTCTTCATCGAGCAACCAGGCGCCGTTGTCATCGCTAGCATCAAGAGCACGTTTGGTTAGATCAAAGTTCCATGTTGCGATTCCCGAGCCATCTCGATTGGGAAAATGCAGTTCGATATGCCAAATTCCGTCGGGGAGTCTCCAGGTATTCCAAGAAATTTGATCGATATCTACTCCGCGGGGCGATAGCTTGGCTAACACCACATCACTAAAGGTGAGGTCTGCCCGGTATGCATCCTTGCGCATCACCAATTCACGAGCGCGATCAAGGATGTACTCACGTTCTTGCATGATGGGTCCTGCAAAACGCTCAACTTTTTCAACTGTGATCTGTCCTTCGCGAGCAACATGCTCAAAACTTTCTCCTGCGCGCAAGCGTCGCTGAATCTCTCTGACGGACATGGTGTCAGTCTGTTCGACTGTCGGAACAGAGGTCAGTCTCGGTTGGTTGACTGTTGCGCGCAAAGTGTCGCTAATGCGAACCGAGTAGGTATTTCCTTCATTATCAACCAGTGCGAGATGGTTGCCATCTTCGGTCTTACCGGTCAGACGGAGCTCACTCATAGGGGTGAGAATAACTGATGAGGCGGTAATTTTTCGAGAGGAAGACCCTCTAGACTAAAGATATGTACGCCGATCTACTCGATTTAGCGCGAAAAGTAGGCCAAGAAGCAGGCGCCCTTCTCATGGAACGCCCACCTGCATTTGAAATTGAATCTAAGTCGACTGCTATCGATATCGCGACCCAGATGGATAAGAAAGCTGAAAAATTCATCGTTGATTCACTTTTGGCGGCACGACCTGACGACGGAATTATTGGCGAAGAGGGTTCGGCCCTCGAAAGTAAATCGGGAATCACTTGGGTAATCGATCCACTAGATGGCACTGTTAATTATTTTTATGGACTTCCTGGTTGGAACGTTTCTATCGCTGCTAAAGATGGTGAAGGCGCAGTTGTTGGAGTTGTAACCGCTCCCACAATTAATTCAACATGGTGGGCAACACGTGGTGGAGGCGCTTTTTATAACGGCCATAAGATTTTCTGCAACGAACCTATCGAGGTAGATCGCGCATTAATTGCGACTGGATTCCAATATGACGTGGCACATCGCACGACTCAACTAAGCGATTTAGCGAAATTAGTTCCAGTCGCTCGGGATGTACGACGAAATGGAGCAGCGGCCGTTGATCTCTGTCATGTCGCTATGGGTGCGCTCGATGGCTATTACGAGGCAGGTTTAAAGGAATGGGATTGGTCTGCTGGGGGGCTGGTGGCAACTGAAGCTGGAGCTCGCTTTGCTCAATACGGACAAGAGCCGCTTCGTACCACCGTTGCAGCAGGACCCACGCTCCATGCCCATCTTGTCTCGCTCCTCGGTTTCACCGCCTGAGCAGCGCTGAATTTCGTCTCAGGACCCCTTCTATGGCAAGATACGCAGTCTGCGCGGTCGTATCCGTGCTCAATAGATAGGTAACGAACAGGAATCACCATGAATATTCTCGACGTAGTAGATGCTGCCTCACTCCGTAAGGACATCCCACAGTTCCGCGCAGGTGATGAGCTCAAGATTCATGTTCGCGTTATCGAAGGAAATAAGTCTCGTCTTCAGGTCTTCCAGGGAATCGTGATTGGTCGTCAAGGCGACGGAGTCCGCGAAACCTTCACAATCCGTAAGGTCTCTTACGGCGTTGGAGTAGAGCGCACCTTCCCAGTTCACACACCTGTCATCGAAAAGATTGAACTCGTCAAGAAGGGCGATGTTCGTCGCGCTAAGTTGTATTACCTACGTGACCTACGCGGTAAGGCTGCCAAGATTCGCGAAAAGCGTGATGGCGTCGAAGGTTACGGAGATGGAATTCTCTCAACTCCCGTTCTGGAGACTCCTGTTGTTGCGGAAGCACCTGCTGCTACAGAAGAAGTCGTAGTAACAGAAGCTGTTGCAGAAGCACCAGTAGCTGAAGTTACGACTACAGAAGATGTCGCTGTAGCGGATACCGAAGACAAGTAACCCAACCTCTTCTCATGTCACGCAAGGGCTCAGTCCTTCGTGAGTTCCCGATTCTTGTAATCGTTGCGCTCGCTGTCTCGCTCATCATCAAAACTTTCTTGGTGCAATTCTTCTATATTCCTTCGGGCTCTATGGAGAACACGCTGCAGATTAATGATCGAGTAGCGGTTAATAAGCTTCCATTTTTATCTAAATCTATCGACCGCGGGGATGTCGTGGTTTTTCGCGATCCTGCCAATTGGTTGCCTGAGCAGTATTCCCAGAGCCAAAATAAAGTTGTTTCCAAAATTAAAGATGGTTTAGTTCTAGTAGGAGTACTACCAAATCCTGCGAAGCAATATTTAGTAAAGCGCGTCATTGGCGTTGCCGGCGATAACGTGGTTGGAAAAGATGGAGTAGTCACCATCAATGGCAAAGCAACCACCGAGCCGTATATCTTCGCTGGAAATAAGGCGAGTGAGTTAGATTTCAATATCACCGTGCCTGCCGGAAAAGTCTGGGTGATGGGCGATCACCGTGGTTCATCGGCAGATTCGCGATATCACCAAGATGATGTAAACAATGGATTTGTTCCGCTCTCTAAAGTCACTGGACAGGTATTTGCTGTGATTTGGCCGTTTAAGAATTTAGGGCTGGTTCCATCGCAAAACCCTATTAAGTAATCTCATGAAAGCGATCGAAGAACTTCTTCGTAACGCGGGTATCTCTCCAGTCGCTGGCGTAGATGAAGCAGGTCGTGGGCCCTGTGCTGGACCATTGGTTGTCGCCGCAGTTATTCTCAAAGATCCATTTGTGCCAGAGTTGGCAGATGTCCGTGATTCAAAAGAGGTACCTGAATCTCAACGTGAAGCGCTCTACACACTCATCATGGATATTGCTGAAAGCGTTGCGGTGATAACAGTTTCGCCAACTGAAATCGATGAACGTGGCGTTCACGCAGCAAACTTAGATGGAATGCGACGCGCAGTGAAAGGTTTAGCGATTGAACCTGCTTATGTCCTAACAGATGGGTATGCCATCGAAGGGCTGGCAGTTCCGAACGTTGCAGTGTGGAAGGGTGATCAAGTTGTGACTGCTATTAGTGCAGCTTCCATAATCGCTAAAGTCACTCGAGATCGCATGATGGTCGAATTAGATGCAATTTATCCACAATATGGCTTTGCTCAGCATAAGGGCTATATCACTGCAGCTCACACAGCTGCGCTACAGAAATATGGGCCTTGTGGAGAACATCGAAAGTCTTTTTCAAATATTGCAGCTTTATTGAAGTAGTTATACACAATAGATAAAACTTTTCGCCACCGACTTTTTCTCGTTCACTTACTCTGCCGCCCATGGCGACTGGCACATATAAGAAAAATCCCGGTAGAAGGCAGCGGCTTGGTTCCCTTGGCGAAGAACGTGTAGCTCAACATCTGATTTCTCGTGGAGATGAGATTCTGGAACGTAATTGGCGTGTGCGCGAAGGTGAAATTGATCTTGTTTCATTGGGCTCTGATGGACTCTTTCACTTTGTTGAAGTAAAGACTCGAAGCTCACTCGCTTTTGGCCATCCACTTGAAGCGATTAATCGCGATAAGGCGCACCGAATGCAACGACTCGCCCTTGCCTGGCTGGCGACCCACGGCTGTTTGGGATGCGATTACACCATTGATGTTGCAGCAGTTCTGATCTGCGCCGATGGATCAACCTCTATCGAATATCGCGCCGCCATCCTATGAGTTTAGGTCGCACTCAATCCGTTGCACTTCTCGGGCTTACCGGAAGTGTGGTTGATGTAGAGGTAGATATAGCAGATGGTCTTCCCGGGTTCTCACTTCTAGGACTTCCCGATGCAGCGCTCTCCGAATCTCGCGAACGCGTGCGGGCTGCACTCGCACATTCTCACGAGTCATGGCCCAATAAAAAGATCACTGTTTCACTGTCTCCGGCATGGCTACCTAAGAGTGGATCCGGTTTTGATCTCTCCATTGCAATCGCACTCTTAATTGCACAGCAGAGTTTGCCCCAGACACCATTTACTCAGACTGTAATTTTAGGAGAGCTGGCACTTGATGGAAAGATTCGCGCCGTTCGAGGAGTTCTCCCTGCGCTGATAGCTGCATATAAGGAAGGAATTACTCGGGCTATTGTTCCCAGTGCCAATCGCGCTGAAGCTGCGTTGTTATCTTCGATGGAAATTCTTACCTGTAATTCTCTACACGATGTTCTTAACTGGGCGCGCTTGGGGAGTATTCCACAAGTAGAAGAACTCGAACTTAACATTGATAACTCATCACAACTCGTTGATTTTTCAGATGTGGCAGGACAGGCAAAAGCACGTCAGGCAGCTGAGATTGCAGCTAGCGGGGGACATCATCTTCTTCTGATTGGGCCTCCTGGTGCTGGAAAAACAATGATTGCATCACGGATTCCAACAATCATGCCTGAATTAGCTATTGATCAGGCTCTCGAAGTGACAGCGGTACATTCCATTGCAGGTGGTTTTGGAAATCGCTCGCCTATGTCAAAAGTTGCACCAATTATTTCTCCACATCACACAGCTTCACGAGTTGCTCTTGTCGGGGGAGGCTCACACATTATTAAACCGGGAGCATGCAGTTTGGCTCACCACGGAGTTCTCTTCATCGATGAAGCACCGGAATGCGGTGTTGGCGTGCTTGATTCTCTGCGCCAACCACTGGAATCAGGAACTATCACGATTACCCGAAGCGTTGGAAACATCACTTTTCCGGCGCAGTTTCTTCTTGTGCTCGCTGCCAATCCGTGTCCATGCGGAAAGTTCACTGCTAAAGGTCGTGCATGTACCTGCACTTCTCTACAGATACGGCGCTATCTCGGCAAACTTTCTGGGCCGCTCATGGATCGCATTGATATGCGTGTGACCGTCGAACCGGTTGGCAGAGTTGAATTGGCAGAGACCGAACCGGGCGAAAAAAGTTCAGCTATCAGGAAACGAGTCATTGCAGCTCGCAAAGCTGCTGCTGATCGCTTTGCAGAAGAGAGTTGGCAACTCAACTCTCAGATACCGGCCCGAGAACTTCGCACTACCTACCGCCCAGAACGGGCAGCGATGAACTTTTTACATGATGAACTTGATCGCGAAAGACTTACAGCGCGAGGGCTTCATAAAGTAATTCGACTCTCGTGGACTTTGGCAGATTTAGGCGGCCGCACAATTCCATCACTATCCGATGTCACAAAAGCTCATTCACTTCGCGAAGGTTCAGATTTATGAATACTTCAACTATCCGCTTAGCCCTTCTGCAGGCAATTGAACCAGGAAATTCTTTCTGGTCCGAAGAAGTCAGGTCTCTGGGGGTAGAAGAGGTCTACTCTCGAATAATCGCTCGGTCGTATGATCAAATTAAATTTGCACATCTCATGGAAAAGATAAGCGCCTTTCGCCCCGAAGATGAACTTCAAAAAATCTCAGCTGCCGGAGCACAGTTACTCACCCCAGAAGATCCTGATTGGCCAAGTGGCGCTAATGATCTGCAAGCACCACCAATTGCTCTCTACGTGAAGGGGCGCCGTGAAGCTCTAGCTCAACCTTCAATCGCGATAGTAGGTACACGAAATCCAACACCCTACGGAGTTCGAATCGCAGGAGATTTTGCAGCCGGATTTGTCGATCGTGACTATTCCATCATCAGCGGCGGTGCATATGGAATTGATTCTGCTGCACATCGGGGCGCTCTCGTTGCCGAAGGGTGCACCATTGCTGTTATTGCATCGGGTATCGATACGCCTTACCCTTCCGGAAATTCACGCCTCTTCGAAGAAATTTCTGAAAGTGGTGCCATCATCAGCGAAGTTGCTATTGGAATGCCTGCGCTACCGCACCGTTTTCTGACACGAAATCGCATTATCGCCGCGTTATCGCAGAGCACCTTGGTGGTTGAAGCGGCCTTTCGTAGCGGTTCGCTACGCACCGCGCGAGATGCTGCACAATTGCTCAGACCCGTCATGGCTATTCCAGGACCGATCAATTCTCCATCTTCAGAAGGATGTCATCGCCTCATCGGAGAAAGAGCTGCTGAAATCGTCACATCTATTTCTGATGCCTATGAATTAATTTCTGCTCTTTAGGCGCTTACACCAATGTAGTGAGAGACTAGGGCTATGAGTAGTTTTCATTCCGGGTTTGTCGCCATTGTAGGTCGCCCAAATACTGGTAAATCAACGCTCATCAACGCTCTTGTCGGCAGCAAAATTGCCATCACATCTCCACATCCCAATACGACACGTCATGCGATTCGTGGAATTGTGAGTCGTCCTCATTTCCAGGCAGTCCTGGTTGATACACCGGGAATACATAAGCCAAAGACACTCCTGGGGCACCGTCTCAATGCGGTAGTAAATGAGAGTTTAGATTCTGTCGACGTAGTGGCCATGTGTCTTCCTGCTGATGAATCTTCTGGAGCTGGCGACATATTCTTAGCTAACGAAATAGCGAAATATCCTCGCGCCAAGAAGTTTGCCTTAGTAACCAAGACAGATCTAGTTTCCAAAAAGAATTTGGCAGCAAGGTTGCTTCAGGTTAATGAACTGGCGCAAGGCTTTAGCTGGGATGAGAT
>VFQS010000722.1_pt1 | contig 34548 bp, 24 predicted proteins | sample 3512361 | NCBI WGS metagenome assembly VFQS01 (sample SAMN10412375, study PRJNA504923) | tailings metagenome | isolation source: Relicate 1 Philex TSF3 active mining | place: Philippines
GGGTAAAACCATTAGAGTTAAAAGCCGTAAGCGATCCGGGTGAATTGTTCTGCGCTTGCGTATTAATGAATAGCCAGTTTTCTACTCCTCTGTTTGTATCAAATATGTGATGTTGACGACCAAGATTTCGGCATTTAATCCATACCATCCCACCCTTACCGCTCAGGTCAATCCCATTTGTAATCGTCTGCGTGCTGCCGTTACCCGTGTAGAGCCAGGTGCTGAAGACATCCTCGACGTAGACCGGACCGGTGCTAGCACCACCAGCCCCCATCATTAATGCTCTGCTTCTATTATCCATATCAGGTAGTATAATTGATTAATGACGATGCTCTCCAACGAGAACCGTTGTTATCTGTAACAAACATAAACAAGTGAGTTTTTCCAGTTGTAAGAGTTGGAGCAGTTCCATTAGGCCACTCAACTCCACTAAACCAAGTAATAGTTCCACTCGTATGATTAACTTCTAAAGTAAATGAATAAACTCTATTAGAAGGCACATTACTTACAGTATAAGTTTTACTTCCACTGATCGTATCAGTAAAATAATTTCCTAAGGAACAATCAATATTTGATGCTGAGATTGCAACAATACTTTGAGTGCTTGATCCAAATAAGTCCAATTTGGAGGTTGGATTTGTGGTTCCAATACCAACTTCACCTAGAGTATCAATAACTACTACAGTAGTACCAGCAGATCCAACTTGAAGTGGTTGAATTGGATTTGTGGTTCTAATTCCAGTATTATTTGTTATATTTAAATTTGTAGAAGTTATGACACCAACATTAAGATTTGGAGTTCCACTTAATCCTGTTGCAGTGCCAGTTACATTTCCAACAAAACTTGAAGCAGTTACTACTCCAACATTAAGATTTGGAGTTCCACTTAATCCTGTTGCAGTGCCAGTTACATTTCCAACAAAACTTGAAGCAGTTACTACTCCAACATTAAGATTTGGAGTTCCAGATAATCCAAAAGCAGTTGTTGCCGATGTTACTGATGATGCCGTTCCAGTAATTCCAGAAGAACTTAGTGTTAATCCAGTTCCAACTCTAATTGTATTATTGGTTCCGTCAAAAGTAATACTTGAATTTCCAACAGTGAGGATACCAGTTACTCTTGCACTACCAGATACAACTAAATCTTCAGTGAATGTCGTTGCAGAACCAACTACAGCAGTCGTAGAAATTCTTAATGAACCTCCAGTGACAGTGCCATCTGGAATAGTATTAATAGGAAAAGAGTAACTTTTCCATACTACACCATCCCACTCATAAGAAAACCCAGAAACAATGTCAGTGTATATCTGTCCTGATGTAGGATTATCTGGAAAGTTAAGTGCCATTATAGTTGATACTTTTTAGATATTTATGGATAAACGATTATGTTGATTATTGTAGTTTCTCTGGCCAAATAATATTATGAGGAAATCCTTCTTGTGTTGTGATGTCTCTGAGTTCTTGGCGGTATTGCGCCCAAACAAGTTTTAATTCGTCGGACAACGGACTATCATTAAATTGAGTCCAATCACTTTCGGAAAGTTTATTATTTCTTTCTGTGCGAATGATTGCTGCTTTATTGTCAAGAATTTGTTGTTTTTCTTCTGCGCTGAGTTCTTCTAAACTCCACTGTTGTTTCCAACTACCATTTACCTTAGTAGGTGTAAGTTCAACAATTCGTTGAGTATTGGAGTCGTAAGTAGGAATTTCTGTTTCTTCTACAAAAACAACACCATATTCAGTGTAGTCAAAGTCTTCAAACCGTGCGGGAAAGGAAGTACTCTTGTTGTTTTGCTTGAGATCACCAATTCCAATAGGACATTTGGTGATTGCATTGTTTTCAGTAAGTGCGTACATGAGCAGTCTCCGGTAAGTTTAGTTTATCAGGCGGGAACCTTAAAATTTCTCTATAGAATAAGACAGCGTAGTATCGATAATTGGGTTTGTTTCACTGCCTTCAACCAACTGAGATGGATCAGAAGTTGGATCAGAAAAAGTAGTTGTACTTAATCCACCAGATTGTTCAATAGATGTGCTTACTGCATAAGTCAAGTCACCATATACACCCGTTAGCGATCCGTCTGTCGGAAGCCTTGCAATTGCAATATCATTTCCACCAGAAGAAGGTCCTAGATACTGAGAAGTAGAAGCAACCACATAAATGCTATCCAGATTATTTGTAACAATATTTTGAGTATCTACAAATCCGCCTGATCCAGTCTTGTTTAATTCACGTTTCCATTGAAGCGTACCTGACGAATCATACTTAAGAAGTAAAATAGAGCTAGTATCGTACCTATAACCAGATACATAGATAAAACCATCGCTACCTATACATACTCCTTTCCCTCTACGAGGATAGTTGTTACCGTTATTAGGCATTTCTCTTTGCCACTGCAGTGTGCCACTAGAGTCGTACTTAATTAAATATAAATTGTCATATTGATCGCTATTACCACCATCAGCACTAGCTCCTGTAACATACACATTTCCGCTCCCATCAACAGCAACCCCATTAGCAATATCAGGACCAGTATTTCTACCAAAAGCTCTGCCCCATTGAAAGGTTCCCGAACTATTGAATTTCATCAGGATGCTGGCACCATAAGTAAAAATACTACTACTACTATCCTTTCCAACAATATAAACATTATTGCTTGAGTCCAGTGCAATTCGTGTATATATATATCCAACTCTTTTCCAAACTACATTTCCTGCAGTATCGTATTTACCAAATAATCCTGCTGCATCACACCAGCAAAACCCGTCTGAACCACATGCAACATCTTTCGGTTGTATGTTAGTACTGTTAATATAAGGGTTTTTCTCTAACAGAACAGTACCACTGCTGTTAAATTTCCCTATCCAACCACGATTGTATCCAGAATAAGGACGAGTGCCGCAAAAGAAAACATTGTCACTACTGTCAATTCCTACTCCATTAACGTATGTATAGTAATTGGTAGAAGCATAATTAATATCTTTAGACCATTGGATCAAGCCTGAAGAATTCAGTTTTACAGTAAGTCCATGAACTGTACTTTGGGCAATGCTATCAGAATAACCTGAAACATAAATATTCTCATTACTATCTAATGCAAGGTCTATTCCCCTGTTATCAACAGTATTGCCAAACAATGCAACCCAATATTTTGAGCTTGCACTGGCGGCACCAAGTAAAATTCGTTGTGACATTGGATCCATGATATTCCTCCTTTAGTTAGTGTAATCAACCAGCGCCGCGCCGCGCCAACGAGATCCACCGTCGTCTGTTACAAAGATAAAGAGGTGTGTTTTTCCAGTAGTTAATGTTGGGGTAGTTGATGCAGGCCATTGGACTCCACCAAACCAATTAATAGTTCCACTTGTATGAGTTACTTCTAAAGTAAATGTATATACTCTAGATGAAGGTACATTAGATACCGTGAAAGTGGTAGATCCATTGACAGTTGCTGTAAAATAATTTCCTTGACTACAATCAATATTTGATCCAGAAACTGATGATATAGTTTGTGCGTAACGACCGGAAACATCAACAGCGGTGCCGGTTCCTGCCGCCTGACCAACACCAATACGTGAGACTTGATAAGTATTACTAGTATTTAATGCATTTGCTGTAGAAGCAGTGGTGGCATTAGTGGCAGTTGATGCATTTCCACTAATATCGATATTATAAGAACCAGTTAATCTTGAAGAATTAATAGTTCCAGTGGTAATATTAGCAGCATTGGAAAGATTAGTAGCAGTTGTAGCGGTTCCAGTTAAGTTTCCGACAAAACTTGAGGCAGTTACAACACCAACATTAAGATTTGGAGTTCCAGATAATCCAAAAGAAGTTGTGGCAAATGATGCTGTTGATGCAGTTCCAGTTAAGTTTCCAACAAAACTTGAGGCAGTTACAATACCTGAGGTTGCATTAATACCAGAAGAGTTTATAGTTACTGCAGAACCAACAACTGATTGGGGAACTGATAAAGTATTTGTTGTAGCATTAAATGTTAAATCTGCATCAGTTGCAGATGCAGTCATTATCCCAGAAGTTTGTCCCGTAACAACTAGTCTTTGAGTTCCTGATGCTGCACTTAAAGATGACCCAGTATTTGTTAGATTTGCACCATCCCCATAAAAAGCAGCTGCTGTTACAACACCAACCACATTAACATTAGTAGATACTGATAATTTTGATACTGATAGATCATCAATAGTAAGGAGACCTACATTAAATGGAGATGCATCTACCCAAAAAGCAGTTGACCCAATTCCAAGAGTAACTTCATCATAATAAACAAAAGTTCTTCCATAATTAATGTGATAAAACAGGTCTCCATTATTAGAAAATGGGGGGAAAGTTGATCCAATGCCAATTGTACCAGATCCTCCACCTTCAAAGAAAATAGTTGCGATACCGACATTAGAATTATAAAAGGCAGTAGAAACTCCAGCACCCTTCAAATCGAGGAGAGTAATTCCATAACCAACGATCCCGCCAGTTGTTCTAATTCCAATACCAGTGCTTGGATTATCACTTAGATTTAAATATTGACCATCACCATAATAAGTTACAATACCAGAAGTAGAAGTTACAATACCTGAAGAAATTTGAACTGTTCCGAATGTAGACGCTCCAGAAACTGTAACCTTTGAAAGTACAGCATTTGTTGCCGTTAAATCATTAATACTGGCTTGATCTAATACGACATCATCAACATTTAAATCTCCAGTAACTCTAATATCACCATCAACGTAAAGTGCTGTTCCTACTCCAGCAACATGTAAAGGATATGCTGCACTTATTGTTCCGATACCAATTTTATTATTTTCTATTGAAAATATAGTGCCACCGGCACCAATATTTAATTTTGATGTGAATGTTGCAATACCACTTACGTATACATCAGTTGCACCAATGCCACCATTAACATGAAGAGTATACTTTGGTGATGTTGTTGCAATTCCTACTAAATTTGCAGTTGCATTAGCAACAATTAGATCCGTATTAACTTCTAAACCGTTTTTAACTACAAAATTCTTGTTGATACTCACGGTTCACTATCCCCGTTAAATTTTAACTATTTATAGTAGATTTCAATCTGTTAAAATCCAACCATTACCACTATTATTATACTCTTCTTCGCTCCAGTAATATTGTTGTCCGTCATTTGGATATTCTACTGAAGGGTTCCAAAGACAAGTTTCTTCATCTAATACCCAAGAGTTAAATGGTTTTGGTGGAATAAAAGCATCCAATTCTTCACTATAATAGTATCCTATTCCAGCATAGTTTCTTCTAAACGGAGTTTTTCCTAACAAATGAACTCCATCTCTTGTATTGTAAGAGGTTCTCTTACAAACTTGTCCACGTCTATGACTGTAGATTTGTTCCCAATCTTCTTCTCCACCTTCGTCAAGACCAACTATTACTTGAGTAACAATGTTATTTTCATCTAAAAATGCGTAATATGCCATTGTTTTTTTATGCTACGTAAAATGTTACTGAGCCATATCCAGAAGTGAATATAACTGTGGTTGGTGATGGTTGAGAATATCCAAGTCCTGGACTTACTGATATTATATTAGCTGGAGGGAATGATAATCCAACTGCTCCAGGACTACCATTGCCGCCGTAAGCAAATGCTCCAGCACCTGCGCCTCCAGAAGTTTGATTTCCAACAGCAGCCGCAGCGCCTCCACCACCACCACCAATCCCATACGCATTTCCTCCAGCAGCAGCACTTCCAGTTGGTGGATTCATTGTTCCTGTTGGACCGGAAGGAGTTGTTTGTCCACCATTTCCTCCGCCATGAGTTCCTGATCCTGCAGATCCATTATACACATTACAACCTCCACCTCCACCACCAGCAACATAAGAACTAAAAACTGGAACATATACTCCAGGACCACCATATCCCCCAGAAGTTGGCGTAGCATTTCCTCCAACACCACCAGCGCCTCCACCTCCACCGCCCCCACCAGATGCAAGCATAGTTGGGGTTCCTGTAGCAGTTCCTGGATTTACTGATCCATTACCTCCATTATATCCTTCCGATGCAGGATTTGCAGTATTTCCTGTTGAATTGGCACCACCACCAAGATAACCACCACCTCCTCCACCACCAGAAGATCCATTAAGAAGATGAAAATATTGTGGATAATATCCAGCATCAAAACTAACTTCACCACCACCGCCACCAGTTCCTTGAATTGGACCAAAAGATGAAGGAGATCCATATGTTCCTGGAATAGAAGCAGATATAGAACCAGCTCCTGCTCCACCAGCACCAATAGCTATTACATATGGACTACCAACAGTTGCTAAAAATGTTCCCGTTAGATATCCACCAGCACCCCCACCGCCTGATGCTGAATCTAAAGCATCTCCAGGTCCTGGTATTCCTTGTTTTCCAGCACCACCACCGCCACCACCCGAAACAACATAATAAGTTATATTAGATATAGAACTTGTATCGATAATCGTAACTGTACTACTAGTTGCAACTACAGATCCCGATGTACTTCCTGTACGAACATTAAATTGAAATTGCTCATTTCCTTCAGTAGTTACATCATTTGCTAATGTAAAAGTTACAGAACCACTATTACTATTGATAGTAAACGATCCACTCGTAGAACCACTTGAAAAATCAGAGGAGTTTATGGTGCCACTTATGGCGCTTAATGTATAAAAAAGACTTGTGCCATTTGGAACTCCAGTTGTAGTAACGGTAAAGGTTACAGAAGAACCTTCATTAACTGTATTAGATGATGGTGATACGGAATATGTTGGAACTGATGTATCATTAATAGTTACAGTACTGCTAGTTGCAACAATAGTTCCTGAAATACTTCCTGTGCGAATTTGTAATTGGAAAGATTCAGATCCTTCCAATGTCAAATCATTTGATAATGTATAAGAGACGGTTGCACTTCCTCCAGTATTATAAGTTCCCGATGCTCCACTAATAGTAAAAGAACCACTCAAAGATCCACTTGAGAAATCGGAAGAATTTACAGTGCCACTAACTGGATTTAATGTATAGTATAGTGTCGTGCCATTTGCAACTCCATTAGTACTAATAGTAAAAGTTACAGAAGATCCTTCATTAACCGTTGTTGTTGAGGGAGAAACTAAATATGTTGGAGCAGAAGAAGTATCGGCGATAGTTACCGTACTGCTAGTTGCAACAATAGTTCCTGAGGTGCTCCCTGTTCTAACTTGTAGTTGGAAAGATTCAGATCCTTCCAAAGTATAATCACTCGCCATAGTGATAGAAATTGTTCCAACACCATTTGAGTTAGTGGTAAAGCTTCCGGATGTTGACCCACCTTGAATGTCACTGGAATTAATAGTTCCACTTATTGCGTTTATCGTCCAATAAAGTGTTGTTGATGGTGCTACATTGACAGTGGAAACTGTAAAAACAACGCTACTTCCCTCATTTACTGAAGTAGTAGTTTGGGTTAACCCGTAGAAAGGATCTCCATTTCCAGAGATTAAAGCGAGAAGTGATGACATATTAACTAATACCTGTTCCCGAAATTACAAATGTATTATTACCTACACACAATATCGTACAAATGCCATATTGTGCCAAGACTCTATTTCCAGTATTACTCGTTCCAGCTTGCCTCAACGTAACTCCCGCACCTTCGGTAATTGTTTGATTGGTGGCAGAGTTATTATATATAGCAACAGTATCACCAATATTAAATATTCCAGAGAGAACTGTTATTCCACCAGTAGTAATGGAAATATGTTTTCCATTGTCCGATGCTGCCAAGTTATATGAGGAAGTCTTTGCATTTTGTGGTATGCTTCTTAGATTTCCAGATGAATCTGAAACAGAAGTTCCAGTAATTGCTCCAGCACTAAAGTTTCCTGAAGCATCTCTAGCAACTATAGTAGATGATGTATTTGAACTAGTTGCTGTCGTAGCACTATTCGGAATACTAGTTAATGATGCGCCAGAACCACTAAAATTAGAAGCAGTAATTGTTCCACCTGTTGCAGATATATTTCCACTAATAGTAATACCAGAAGAAGAAGTTTCAAGTCTTGCAGTATTATTGTGGAATAATGTTACTGCACCTCCTCGTGTTAGAGTTATTCCACTATGGAAGGAAGTATTTGCATTATCTAGAAGTCTTAAATATACAGTATAATTTGATACTCCATTATTGGTATAAAAGTCAACATACTTGTCACTTGCTCCAGTAAAGTTAAGCTCTCCACCAACATCAATATTACTTGATATTGAAAGAGATCCCGAGGCACTCAAAATTCCAACGGAGGTATTATCGAGACGATAAGTATAATCTGAAGTATCTCCATCGCTAGTATGGAAATCAAGATATCTACCAACCTCCATTACGCCACTACTATCAATCGTAGGAATTACTCCCCAACGATCACCAGAAGAACTTCCAAGAGTATTACCTCCAAGTATCGAAGATGTTGCAACACCAACAAAAGTAAGAGTCGTAATTCCAGTGGTTGAATTATATTGAGAAGCGATTGAGATATTAGTTCCAGCAACAAAATTAACTAAGGTAGAAAATCCAACGTTTCCTCCAGAAGTTTTAATGCCAATACCAGTGCTAGAATTATTGCCCAGATTTAAATATTGCCCATCACCATAATAAGTGACTACTCCTGAAATTGCAGTTATAATACCAGAAGAAATTATAACAGATCCTAAAGTAGAAATGCCACTATAATTTAAATTGGATCCACTTAAGTTAGTAACAATACCAGTGGTAACTCTACCAGTATCAGCATTGATACTTCCAAAAGATCCAATTCCAGTGTATGAAAGATTAGAACCACTTAACGTAGTAATAATACCCGTATTTACGTATCCAAGATTAACTGATGCTGTTGTAATTGCACCAACACCAGTTGCATTTAAATTTGTGGTGTTGATTGTATTATCAGTAAATTGAATGCCACTGACAGCAAATCTAACTCCATTAGGAACCTGAGTGCTACCAACACCTACTGCATAATTGAATAAAAATGCATCAGTGGTTCCAGCGCCCATTGTATCGCGCTTCAACCACATAATTTGTTTGTAAGTATCTGGTAATGTATTGATACCAGATGCTGACATTGAAATTAAAGGATACCCCTCGGTAGAAGCAATAGCAATACCACCGTGATTTGCAGTATCGTCAGATGGTGTTACTGTAGTAGTAAATCCAAGAATAATATCTTTATCTTCTACTCTTACTTGTACCGCATTGAAGATTGAAGAAGTACCTCCAATTGTTACATTTCCATCAATGGTTAAACTACCGTGGAAAGTCGAATCCGAAGAGTAAACATCAAATCCAGTATTAACTGCTAGAGTATTAGTTGTTGTGACACCTGATACATTAACATTGGTTGCTTTAAAGTTAGCAATCGTACCAATGCCAGTAACCTCTAGGCTGCTGATTGTTGCCTGATCAAAACTTATATCATCTGCATAAAGATCACCAGTAAATCTTACATCACCTTGAACGTAAAGTGCTGTTTGTCCTGTTGAAACTGGAGAGCGTATATCAACAATATATGCTGGTGTTACAGTACCAAAACCAGTTAAACCAGTGTTCAATGATGTGATTACAGTACCACCAGAACCAACATTAAACTCAGTAAGTACTGTACTTATACCAAGAATATTAATGTCCGTAGCCCCTATACCACCGATAACTTCAAAAGTGTTTTTTGGATTTGAAGTTCCTATCCCAACTCTATCGGAAGCAGTATCTGCAACTAGTAAATTGTTATTTACCTCAAGACCATTACGAATGATGAAATTCTTTTGAACAGCCATTGGTGGAGAGCGCCTACCTTTTTTTTATTTATGTCTTATTGAACTGTATTTCCACACTCATCTTTTGCTCCTGACGAAGATCTAGTAGCTCCAGAAGTTGAAATTGCACTTTGAATTTCTGCAAGTGTATCATAAGAGTAGTCTGTATACACAGATATCCAATATTCCATTTCATCAGAAGTAGCTGGTCTATTGAATGATGACTTATATTGGGAGTTTATTCCAGAAATTAAAGTATTCCAATTTACACCTTCAATGTTTATGGTGTAGGTCAGTTTAACTACCGAAGGAGATCCAGAACCTCCTGCAGTATTTAATTCACCTCCCCTTCCACCACGACCATAAGATGATCCACCACTGGTTACAGAACCAGAAGATCCTATTGCAGTCCCACCATTTCCCGTGTTATTTACATTCTCTCCTCTGTATGGTTGATGTGGGTCTGTAGGATATCCTCCACCACCAGCTCCACCAATATCACGACCTCCACCATAACCACCTCTTCCTCTTAAAATGTCAACTCCATTTCTCTGAATAATCGCACCGGCAGCAGTCTTACCATAAGCATTAAGTCCATATATATTTGTATTCCCCGCATCACAGCAAGGAGCTCCAGATTTACCTGGTCCATAAATTAAAGTAAGTGTTTCTCCAGGAGTAACGGGGAATGATCCATAGGCATATCCGCCCCCACCACCACCTCCTCCTTTTTTAAGAGCTCCTCCACCACCCCCACCACCACCGCCACCGCGACAATCTCCATAGATGCTGGTGACTCCATCAGGAACAGTCCAACTTAAGAAAGTATCCGACCCAACAGATGCTCCATCAAATGTTTCGGATTTAGTTTCATTTTTTCCGACTCTAGATGCGTTAAAAATACCACTACCGGTTAATCCAGAATAATAATACGTATATCCAGACCCTGCATCTGCATAAGTATAATTTAAAGTAACCCCGGTTGTTGGAGAGTATGTATCTTTAGTTGGAGCACAAGCAGCAACATTTACTGTTACTTGAACTGTTGGAGAATCTCCACAAGCATTATCAGATTTTGCATAAACTGTATATGTTTTTGATTCTTTTAAGTTATTTAATGTGATAGATCCAGACGTTGCAGTAACACCAAAATTAGATACAACACTACTAGCGTTTGATGACGACCACGTTAAAGTCGCACTTCCGTTGTAAGGAATACTTGTAGAATTTGCAGATATTGTAGCTGTTGCGGGACTTGTAACAGATACAGTGGTGGAAGAAGATCTGGATATCCCATCAGGTCCTGTTGCAGTAATTGAATATGTGGTATTCTTCTTTAGTGGACCTACTTCTAAAGATCCAGAAGTTGATACGCCAATACTAAATCCCTCCGAAGTGACAGATGTTGCATTAGTCGTTCTCCAAGTCAATGTTGTATTTTCACCACAATCAATGAAAGACGGATCAGATGTTAAAGTTGCCGTTGGACTAATCGCAGATCTAGTTGTTACGGACCAATTGGATGTTGTTGATGAAGGAGAGGGCAAATTATTGTTTGCAGTTAAAGTAACAGTAGTTGTTCTTACCTCTGAAAAAGGACCAGCAGTCATGTATACTTCACAAAGAACTCCTGGGGGAACTTCCAAATCATTTCCAGTAACACCATTAACTTTTAAGTAAGAATTTGGATTAGAAGTATTTACGATTACTTTACAATCACTATCATATCCAGTAGGAGTAAAAGTAACAACATGCAATGTGGAGGGGTCAACGTTAGATACATTTGTGAACGATGGAGCAGTTAAAGGGCAATTTCTAGTAGCACTCTTCACCACCCACGTATCGTTTATAGTTTGTGTTATTATATTATTAATATCAGTATTATCAATCCCAGAAACATTTAACCTAGTTAAAACAGTTCCTTGAGAAGCAGGAGATGTAGTAATTCTCAAATCAATTACATCTCCATTACGAACTTGTGAAGAATCTGCACTAAAATTTTTGACCACGACTCCATTACGAGTAACTCTGAATTGACCACCATCCGTATTGTTGGAAAGAGAGGCAGTTGCAAAATCATCAGCGTGTGTAGTAATTCCGGATAGTGTAATGGAGTTGCTGGTTATTGAGACATTTCTTTGTTGATTTTCCCTATCAACAAAAGTAAATTGATTTGGAATTGTATCGCTGATAATTGGTCTTGTAGTTACACTAAAAGTACTTGCAACTCCAACTGGTGTATTTGCTCCAGTAATTGACAAAACAGAAGAGGTTTTTGTGCTATAATTTGGAGAAGAATTAAGTCTTAAAGTAAGAACATCACCATTAAAAACAGTTGCAGAAGATGGACTAAAATCTCTTATTGTTGAACCTCCTCTTTCAACTTTTAAAAATCCACCAGAAACTGTAGCAGTAAGAGGAACTGGTGCATCTACAGTATTGTTATCTGCACCAGTTAATGTAATTGGATTGCTATCAAAAGATGAAGATATTGCTACGTTAGTAAAATCAGTAAATGTAAACTGATTAACAGTAGTATCGGCATCTCTAGATGATACAGAAAATGTTGTGCTGTAAGTTCCTAATGTAAGTGTTGATGAATTTGTTTTTGAGTAATCCGTAGGAGAAGACAAGACCATCGCGATAGTATCGCCATTTCCAATAGTGGATGCTGTTCCAGGAGCACCTCCATTTTTTCTAAAAGATCCAATACCAGAAACAATTGCTGCTGATGAGGGAATTGTAGAGTCTAAACCCGAAACAGTAATTGTATTACTTGTTTTTATTACCCCCAATTCTTGATTTGAAAAATTTGTAAAAGAAAATGGATCTGGAGTAGAGTCCTTTTCTCTTGTCGTAACAGACCACTCTTTAACTCTTTTACCTAAAGTTAGTCTTGTGGTATATGTTTTCGAAAAATCAGCATCAGTTCCAGAAGTTGTTGGAATACGAACAGAAACAGTTTGTCCATTAGTCGCAAAACCAGGACCACTTGTAAAGATTCCACTATTAATTGCTATTGATGCTCCTACTCCAACCGAAACTAAAATTCTATTATTAATGCCAGAAATAGTTATTGGTCCAGTAGTAACAGCAACTCCGGGATTTACATCTGTAACATTCGTGAGAGTAAAATCAACAGGTACATCGTCAATATTTCCCCGATAGGCATATTCTGATGAATCTCCTACTGCACCTAAAAGTGGACTCATTTATCTTTCCTCCATCAACTGTATTGGGATTGTGAATATAGAACAGTATAAGTATTTGCTGCTGTTTTAATAATTACATAGGTATAGACATCAATTCCATTTGCATTTCCTGATGTAATTATGTTTCCTCCATAGTATTTTGGCGTTTGGTTAACACCATCAATTTGAACGGTGTTATTGTAATATGGAGTAGATCCTTGAGTTGTTATGATAGCAACTGTTGTTGATTCACCAACAGTCAAGAAATCATTCAAAGTTTGAGAAGAATTACTTCTAAAGTTTATTGTCCAGTTGCCTTGTGCGGGAGATGTGAAGTAATAAACATTATTATCACCGAGATCAATATTTTGAACTGTTGTTGCAGTTAAAATACCAGATGTAATTGTTGCAGATTCAATAATTTCATATACTCTTAACGTCCCATTAATTGAAGTGCTTCCTTCAACATAAAGACCAAATCCAGATTTTGCACTGGTAGTTCCAATACCAATTGGAGTTGATGTATGAATACCTACGGCATCAGTTCTCCAAATATCAGAAACATTTGTTAAACCAGAACCATCTCCACTATGAGTACCGATAAATGCATTTGCATTAATCTGATTTACTGAAAGATTAATACTGGTTGTTGACGTACTTACAGGTCCAAATCTTCTCCAATTATTATCGGATGTATAAACCCACCCAAGAGAACCTCCAGTTTCTGGTGTTGCCTGGTAGACAACATCCCCTGGATTTCCTGCATTTGTGGGGGTAGAAATTCCAACAGTATATTTTCTTGAAATTGTAGCATCACCCTGAAGGAATAGTGAACTTGCTTCAAGTCCCTTTGTTGAAGTTGATGTTACTTTATTTGTGAAAACTACAGGTCCATCAAACTTAGAAATAACTTTATTATTCGGACCACCCTCAACACGAATTGAATTACTAAAATTACCCTCAATCGGATTAATGACGTTTAGGGATGCTTGATTTGAAATATCCTCTCCAGTTACAGTTTGAATTGGAGTATCAAATATTTCTTCCTGTCCAGTAATAGTGCTTAGTTTTTTATTACCAGAATAGGAAATACCTTTATCATTCATTCCAGTAAAGAAGTTAATACCACCATCAGATTTAAATGATTGTGATATCAACTCTTCTTGAGCGGAAATCTGTCGATCTTGACGATCAGGGAATGCAGTAGAATAGTTACCGGGTCCATAACCAACATATTCAAATGTATGACCTGAAGCACGAATAATAGAGTGTCTTCTAAATTCTACAGGGACTGGACGAATTCTTCTGACTGTTGATCCAACAACGTGTGCTCCACTAGGTGTACCAAGAACACCTCTATAAACTGAAATAGTATTACTAGTTACGGTCGTCTTAATTCTTACAATTTCATCATTAATTTCAAGATAGTCTCCAACATTCAAATCTAGTCCAGTAACAGGAATAGTAATCGTGCTTACTGTTGGTCCAGTAATAGCAGCAGAAAGTGTAGTCGTTACATTATCATATTTTGATATTAAACGACCACCAATATTTTCATTATCGAAAGTAACTGCACCTGCATTTGAAGCAACTCCGCGACGATATACATAAATTGTTCCAGATCCAGCAGGAGATGTTGTACCAACTCCAATATTGACAGCAAAAGATGTTACACTATTAACTTGCTTAACTGTAAATGAATTATTATAAAGAGAGTTATCTGCACCACCAAAAGAAACTACATTATTAACAAGGAATCCGTGATTGGTTGTAGTTGTAACAATACCTATACCAGTTGTTGGATTGTAAGTTAATGAAGAAACACCAATTGCTTTACCTGTTAGAGAAGCAGTGGCATTTGCAGTAATTAACTGACCAAGACCAATTTGAGAAGATGGACTTACTGTAGATATTGGAGAAACTTCAACTTGTTTTGCATTTCCTTCACTGACACCTGTAATACGATAAAGAGTATTATAATTTTTATATCCTAACGAAGAAATACCGCTGATTTTTAATGTTTCATTTGTATTATCGTATATTGATGTTACGGTAACAACCCCAACAGAGTAACCAGAGGTTGTAGCAACACCAACAACAGCAAGAGTACTTCCTACACTAAAAGCACTACCACCATCCATTATCTTAACACCAGTGATTACGCCAGCATCTACTTTAATTCTTACCGTTGCATTCTGTCCTCTACCAGATTCTCCAACAAGTTTTGCATTATAAAAATATTCAGTACCAATACCAGTACCATAACCAGATCCACCAGAAGCAATACTTAACCCAGTTACTCTATTCAATCCATGATCAATCTCAGTGAAAATTGTATGAGCTGTTCCCGCTGCATTTGAAATTATATTTGTAATTCCTATCCCTACATTAAAGTCACCAATTGCTTTTTGTATTGTCTCTTTTGTAATACTATTTTGTGGTTCATCAATGACTACCTGACCGATTGGTTCGGGAAGCGCATAGCAAGTAGACTCTTCTGGGTCAGAAAGGAGATTATCTCTGTTGAGTTGTGGATAAAGATAAGTTACTGGTTGGAGTAACTTAAGATCAGTAAATGGGGAAGAACTAGGAGCGTTTGATGAATTAATTAGAGTTAAGTGATAAATTCCATCCTGTTCATTTTTAATATATTTCTTAACTTCCTGAGTTCTGTAAATCAAGTAAGTATTATTATATCTCTTTCTCTGGAAATAAGGTAATGATGTTGTACGAGTTGATGTATTACCAGTAAATGTGCCGGGATCTTCACTCAAACTATACTTAAAATGTTTTGAACTGCTAATACCAGTTACTGTATACTTTCCATTATACGCAGAGTTTGCTGCTCCCGCAACATTATTTGTGCTAGTAACATTTTCGATATTAACTTGAGATCCAACAGATAAGTCGTGAGGAAGTTCTGTAATAACATTAACTGAACTGCCATCCCAACTTACATTTGCAATAATTCTTGGATTTCTTAAATCAGTTACATTAGAAAGAGTTGCTGTTGAAGGACTAAATTGATAAGATATTTCGGTATTGGTATCTCCAATGGAAGAACTAGATTCCTGAAGAATAAATCCATCCGATGGAGGTCTTGCAGTTGTAGCGGAATCTTTTGGTATTACATAACGAACTCTATAAATTGAGTCATTAAGAGGTCTAGTATCAGATTTACGAGTAATAAATGTTCTTGGCGTGGCACTACCAAGAACAGCAGTTCCTAACCCAATAAGCGTAGAATAAATGTTATTATCTGTTGCAGATGTTCCTACATTAATATACCACTGAGAATTAACATTGTCATATTGAATTGGGTGCCCAACGTCACCTGAATTTTTATCAGATACCCTACTAACAACAGTTAAAAATCCACCTTTGTTATTGATAGTAATTTCTGATCCATCAAGAGCATCATTTAAACTTTGCGCTAACTTCAATTGATTAGCAGAAAGACCACTAACAATTGCATAATAAACTTGATTTGGGTTTATTCCATCTGGAAGATGTCCATTATTGCTAATTACTCTTACACTTTCTCCATCAATAAATGTATGACTTGTAGTTAAAGTAATAACATTGCTTGATATAGAATTCGCACCTCCACTAATAGCAACTCTATATGATTTTTCTGAGGTTATCTCATTTCCACTATATTGAGTATTTGGCATAACAATTCTTGCCAAATATTGTGTAGTAATTCCGCTCTGAGAAATCAAAACATTTAGTTTATCATTCGTCTTTGCACCAATGCGGTATCCTTCAATAACATTATCTGGAGGAGTTGAAGGATTGGTTTCATTATAAAGATAAAGTCTATTTGTTGATGCAATACCTACTGTCTTTGAAACATCGATTGAAGAAAATTCAAGAGTTGTTTCTGTAGGTTCAAATTCTTTTGGTGGTATAATATGGGTGATATATCCAACATCATCTCTTGGATATGCAGTTTCTCTAAATCCATATGCAATTAAAGATTTTGCACCAAAATTGGAATTAGAGTTTGTGATTGATAAGTCACCACCAGATTCAGCAACAAAGTGAAGTGCATATCCAATAGCAAATACAGAAACTACTTGAATAAATGAGTCATTAGAGCATTTAATATGGTAATTTTCATACTCTGGTTTATATCTTGCAAGAGAATCTGTATGAATATTTTCATTACCACTTACCGTGTTATCTTCATATAATCCAGTAGATGTATTATATTTTACAAAAGCATTATCATCTTTTTGAAGACCAATTCCAGTGAATTGTGCAACAACCATACTCTTAAATCCAGTTGCTTTACTTCCATCAGCGTGTAATCCGCACATACCATAAACAGATCTCATCGAAATGTTAAAGATATATGGAGATGCTGAAGTAACAGTATCTACAGATATATTAAGAGTTGAACCAGTTGCTGAGGGGAGTGCAGTTGTTGGTGGATTTGATACTTGATATTTAATTTGAGTTGAACTTAGGACTTCACTTACAACATATTGACCATCATATCCAGGTGCAGCAATTCCTTCAATTCTGATTGGAGTATCTACATCCAAACCTAAAGAATTAGGCTCCAAAGTTACTGTAATTACATTGGTTGCTACTACACCATCTCCAGACTTAATACTGGTAATACCAACATTACCTCCAGTTGAACCAACAATACGATATTCATCAATTTTTGGTTGAATATCAAGTGGAGAACTTGTAGTCTCTGGTGGGATTTCTCTTCCACTAGCAGGGCCATATGCAATTCCTATTTTTTCATAATATAAATCCAAATCAGTTTTATTTGTAGAATAAGTTAAAAATGTATCATTAATATCAACATCATTAACACCATCAGCATATTCAAAAGCAGTCAGTTTATGGTGAGAGAAATTAGGAACATATTGATTTGAAGTATAATCTTTATAAACAGAACCATTCGGATCTGCATCTAAAATACTAAATTGCCAAAAATAACAAATACCTGTTACTCTGAATATTGCAGACCTATCAATTGAAGAATTTTGTGGGTCTGGAACATATTTTGGTCTTATTTTAGTTTTTCTTAAATCCACGCCAACAAGTGATGTGCCGCGAGGAATAATTACACCACCGTGAATACTGTTGAACTTGTAAAGAATATTATTATCTGAGGTAATATCAAAATTAGTCGTTAAATCAAAAGGTTGGAAATCGGTTACAGTTTCACCAGATCTTGCTTTAAATGATCCGCCATTTGGATCAAGAGGTATCCATCCGGGTCTATTGTCAATAGTGTGCTCACCGGGATAAACCATAATTGTGGTTTTTCCGAATCTATCATTATCCAATCCTCTTTGATAGGAAAACCGTGCTGCTTCAATTAATGCTCTTTGGATAGTTTTAAAGGGCCTGGTTAAACTATTTCCACGATTTTCTACAGAGTCAGTTGAATCGCTACTTGAGGGATCTACATAAAGAATTTCCCCTCTTGTATTTTTCAGAAAATTATCAAGACGACTTAATCCCATCTTATTTCTTTTATGAGCTATTATAGATTATTTATCCAATAAAAAAACCCCCAAGACATCTTAGAGGTTGTTCTAATCATTCAATTTCTTCTTCTTCCAAATTATTTTCAGGAAGAGTAACTCCAATTTGATGAAGATACTCAATTGCTCCCTGAATCTTTAAAAGTAATTCTTTTTTTGAATTTAAACTATAAGTCAACATATTGACTTCATTAATTAAGAGATCTTGCTTTTCAGTTAATTCTAAAAGATGTTCTTGATGATCAATCATAATTTTGATTAGTTGTTAAATTTTATTTATTAAACAACAAAACCACCCGAAGGTGGTTCTGAAGTCACACTTTTTGGGTCACTGTAACGATTCAGTATCGTCTTGATTATTATACCACGACTCTTCTTTCCACGTCAATACCTTCTTGTAAATATTTAATTATATTTTTGGAAAATTTTTTTATTTCTTCTTTACTTACTTTATCTATAAAAAATCCGATTTCATTAAGTATTTTTACTCACTTTGTTTGCATTCTAACATATATTCTACCGTGTTTGCAACGTCATTCATAGCATCACGAAGATGTGGTTGTTGTCCAGATTCCTGCCTAGAAATTGGTCTAGAATTATCAGTCAGTGTCCACCTCCATTGCTTCATTTCACTACAGTACCATAAATTAATTTTCATGTTTGAAGTGCTCCAATTCGACCCAGTTAAGGAGTGTTTGGAATGCACTGATAGAGGCAGGAGTGCAGTTATCTTCCTTAAGTTTTTGAACATAATATTCAAGTGCTTCAATGACCATTTGACGGTCTGTTTGTGAAATAAGTGACATTTTGGAGTTTTGTGAACTCAAGCTGGAGACAGGATTTGAACCTGCGGTGTCCTTTCGGAGCGGCATTACAAGTGCCGTGCGTTCGACCTCTACGCTAACTCCAGCAATAAGAACATTATAAGATATCTATGCCTGACTGTCAAGTTCTTCAAGCATTTCTGGATTTTCTAATTCCAGTTCAAATAAAAAAGGATGACACTCCTCGATCATTAAATAAAATGATTTTAGATAAAAATATTCAGGTGTATATGTAAGATTTTGATTTGCTTGAATTATAATTTCTGGATGGTCTTGAAATATTGAAGGAACATCATCAAATGTAAAAGCTACACCATTAATGTAGTATGTTTTTATGATGCTTCTATCAGTTTCAGTTTCATACCAATTATAAGAAAAAGAAATCTTATACTTCATTGGTTTTGATTTTATTTATTTAATCCATTTACGAATAGCATTATCACTAACACCATATTTTTTTCCAACAGCAACATAAGAACTTTGCCGTATCTCATTTAATAGTTCCTCTTTTGATGGTCTTTCTATTTTTCTTTGCGTTTTTGAATGACAGGATAAACATAAACCAGTTTTACACTTACCTTTTAGTTGAACACCACAGGAAGAACAATTATAAATTTTTTGAGTTTTTGTTATTTGTGTTTTATTTTTTAATGTTTGAGAGTTTTTGTTTCTTTTATTTTTACCTCTATATGTTGGTGTTTTTGCGTGGCAGTTAGGGCATAATATCTTTAAATTTTCAAGTTGGTTATTATAATGGTCACCGTCAATATGGTCTAATTCTAAAGGTATTGGTTCTCCTAACCATTCACTCAATTTGCAACACTCACATCTATGTTCCTTCAATCCCTCTACAATTAATCTTTTTCTTAACTTGTTAGAACTATATTCATAATCTTTAACAAGTATGTCATTTAATGGTGTCGTATTAAACTTATGAGATTTGCCTTTTAAATGTCCTTGACCAGTAAAATGCGATGTATCAATATTATAAAGTTTTTCAAATCTTTTAAAAACTCTATAGTTGCCACCTCTTGGTGATAGTCCAAGTTTTGTAAGTGCTTGTGCTATAGAATAACTTTCTTCTACTGCTTTTTTGAATTCTTCTATAGAGTAAGAATGTCTCATACTGATAAACATATTATATGGTTATTTATATAAGTTTACCAGTTCAATAGGAGCGGCGAGACTTGAACTCGCACAGCCTAAGCCGACGGATTTTCTTACCACTACAACTTTCGTTGCCTCATAGAGTTTGTGGTCTGGACTATACCTTCACCATACCTTTTTGTTTAGGTGTTCCCCGTCTAGTCTCTACACCTTCATCTTACGATGCTTGGCTCGGTATTGCCATTTTACAGGTTTCACCGAATTTGAGGAATTACACTCATGAGGTTTCCCAAATGAGGCTCAATTTTACAATAAGTCCGTTGTGTCTACCGATTCCACCACGCTCCCAAAAAAACTTACGCCTTGTAAGTTATGTCATTATACTTCAGATACTCAAAGAATGTCAAGCGCATTTCTTTTTGTGACATTCCACAATGTTTAGCAGCCTCTGGAAGATTCATTTTAGAGTAAAATAAACCTTCATTTGCCTCTTTTACATTTTCAGGAGTGGTTTTAACAGTCTCTTCTTTAAGGTCTTTGTATGAGATTTTGTAAACCATGTTTTTTGAAAAAAGTAATAGGGGCAATTTTTACTGGGAATTTTTTTGGACCTAAAATGGAATTAAAGGTCGATTTTGGTTTCAGAGAGGACTTGCATAAGAAAGTGTCTCTTCATCCACTGTAGCACGAACGAACACTAGCACGTTCATAAATTCATCTACCGTCTCGCAGGTCACTTGCTTTTCTGAACCTTCACTAGAGTACAGATACACTGTACGCTTGATGGGGTCAACAACGCAGCGTGAGAGGTACTCGTCTTGCATTCGGTCGTCCGTTGATTACCTACCTATCATAGCACGGTCAGGAGGGGGTGTCAAGGGGTTGAGTGGTCTCAAGACGAGGAATATCGATTCTCTCACCAAATACAAGATAGTAACAGTCAACTGGCATCCCTTGAGTTTCTACATATACTTTTGTACCTTCAATTCTTTTCACAAAAAGATTTTGGTTTGCCCGAATTGGAGTCAAATGAACCGATACATTACGAAGTTCAACAAACTTTTCCCATTCTTCTGGTAATTGTATGTAATTTCTATTTGTAAGTCTTCCTTGAGTAAATACTAAATTTTTATCTCCAAAAGGTGACTGGTAATTTAACGTATAATTTTTATCTAATGGATGTTGAATTTTCATAAGTTATCTTTTGCAAAAATAATTTTTTTATATTATAGACACAATTTAACATTAGCATTTGGATCAACTTCTATATCCAAAACAATTTCCCTCACAGTTGAAATGCCAAGATAGTTAATTGCCTCCTCATAATTTATAATATCAGTACGATATGATGCAATTTGTTGCTTTAATCCCCAAATTTGAGATTGTAATTCTCTCCTTTGTTCTCTAAAAGTGTTTACTGCGTTTATTTTATAATTCAATGTGCTGATACCAGAGGCAATATCAGTTTTTGCGGTATTTAGTTCAGAAATTGCACTATTTAAATTAGTTATTTGAGTGGGGCACGGTGATGGTGTAGTCAAGATACTATTTAACTGAGTATCATAAACGGTAGTTATAAATCCAACAGATACTCTTTGTCCGCTTAAAGTAACTGGATAAGATGAAAAACCAACCTTCAAATAGTAAATTCCAGCCCCAACATTTGGTTCAAAAGTATTAGGATCTTCTTCATCAAGATATGATGGATCCCAAGAAATTGTATTTGGTAAATACCCAGAATTATCATAATCAACAAATACACCAATCCCAATATTACCAGATGTCATAATTCCAATTGTTTGTGGATTATACGGGTCTTTGTCAGACTGTATATCATAATCATTATAAGTAAATTCTGTCGTTGATTTTAAAACAGTAAATGTAACATAATCTCCACTACTTTCCGGAGATAAAGCATTATCTGTTGCCGTTGTATCAAGAGTTAATAACGTAACTGGAGATTCGGTCGATATTCCCAAAACAGAATTAGATAATGTTGTTGTACCAATACCAACAATGTTACTAGAAACTGGAAGAACGCCAGACTTAGATGATAGAACTAACTGTCCCGTATTAATACCAATTGTTGAGGACGATCCAACTACAGATAAGACAACAAGTTTGTTAGAACCTGTAGAAATAGTTCCAATAAAACTGGTAACAAAAGTATCATCAATATCCTTTGTTACTGGTTCATCGTAATATTTAATGCCATAAGCACGTTCCGTGCTAAATCCAAAAGTACTATCATTACTATAAGTTACAAACCCAACACTATTAAAGTACTGAACATTGGGAAGAGTTCCTGCATACCCAGCAAGAGATAGTTGAGTTGCTACTAACGTATAATTCGTTCCAGCAGTTCCTGTTAATCTCCAAAACACATCAGTTCTACAACCAACATTAATTAGTTCCTGATATGCATTAGCAACATTAACAATTTTTGAATTCACACTTTGAGTTTCATTAAGAATATCAACATCTAATGATGAAATAATATCATCATATGCTGCTTTAGTACCATCTGTTTCAATGATATTTTCTGTAGAATCTTCAATCGCAGCATATGATTCTTCTATTTTTGATCTTAAGTCATCATTGACAATGGAATAATATCTAGGATCCATTTTTATCTTACTTTTGAATATTTATTTTTATAACTCCAACCATTGTGATGGGTGAGTTGATCCTTGGTGATAATCTGGATTTTCTTTTTTCAAAGTAATCCGAACGTCACCTGGAATTACAATTCGTTCTCCCTTCCTTTCTGTAAATTTTTGCGTAAAATGGTAAGTGTTACTTGGAAAAATTACAACCGTCCCTTCAGTTGGAGTAATGGTATAGTAGTTGCAGTTATATCTATTATAACCCAATAAAGTATTTCTCTTTTCTGCAGTTTCAAAAAGACCTCCTGAAACTTCATTTCTATTATGTTGTTGACTTACACAAAATTTATCTGCGGTTTCATCAGTTTTTAAATAATAAACAAAACTAATATTAGATTCATTATGATAATGCGGCGTAATTGAAGGTGTTGTATCGTCTTGATGATACCCAACCCAAGCTTTGATAATATGATAACTCAATTTTGTATAATCAACATTTAAATGTTGCATATACTGATCAATATTTTTTTTCAAACTTTCAAAGAATAATTTATATCTATCTTGATGATGTACAAATATCTTTCCAGAAAATTCTGGACTTTCATTTTCATAACCATTGAACCAATAATTTCTCAGAGAATCTAAATTATCTCTTTTAAATTGTTCATGACAATCAACAGTTCCTTGATAAACTACCAAAGGAAATAATTCGTGTACTTTATTCATCAATTACCATTAATTGTATATTCTTTATTATCTCCTGGATAGTCTGCTGGTGTCAATCCAGCATACTCTGGAATATTCTTCGCAGTATCTTTTCTTTCCGCAAAAACCACAAAATCACAATTAATAGGACCACCAAGATTATTTTTGATAGTAATCCGAGATCCCCATTCGATCTTATCCACAAAAAGTTCCTGATAAACTCCAATAGGTGTTAGTGTCACACCAATAGTTTCTGCATCTACTAAATCTTTCCAATAATCCGGAAGTAATATTATATTATTGTCTTTTATTTTTCCCCTCAAATAGACCTCTGCGGCAGGTCCCTCAATACAAATATACCTAAGTCTATGATCTACTTTAGTTGGGTGCGGAATATCAAATCCTTTTTTACTAGATATCTTTGCTTTTAACTCAACAATCGTAGGACCACTTATTCTACCAGTTACATTTAGATTACCATTTATTTTTTCATTTCCATTACGAACTCCTCTTCCAGTAAATTTAGTGTTTCCAGATTGTGTCAACTTACCACTAATATTTACTTTTCCAGACCAATTTAATTTTCCAGTTCCAGATGTTTTGGGGGATTGGTAAGTAGTTTTTGTGAGAACCTTAACATCAACAACTTGATTAATTGCTTTAACTCCAACTGGTCCAGTAGCATCCCCTATAATAAAATCTAAGGGAGTGGGTTTAGATCCTCTACTTGTTATTTTTACAATTGGTCCTGTTGCGGATGAAGGAGATGTGGGATTTTTTGATCTCCCTATCATCAAAGTTGCTTCTGGTTTTGGTACAGGATAAGAAAGAGGTGATCCAATCAGCATTGGACCTTCTATCCATCCGCTTCCATTAATAGGTGGCGTACCTCCTCCACCACCCAAAACAGATGCGGGAGGTCCTGGCTTACCACCAGGTATGTTTGCTGTTACTTGTAACTGACCACCGATACAAAAACTTCCTACTTCTGGCACATTAACCTCCTAAACTACCAAGTAATTTTTTAAGACCATCCACAAATTGCAGAGCAGTAACTGTACCAACAGTAGGACCAAAAGCAAAATCACAATCTTCAAAAAAACTATATGGTCCTCTAAGTTTTATGTTTCCTGGAGAAGCAATTTGGATTTGTCTCTCTGCTGCAATATTAATATTTGTTTTTGATTGAATATTAATTGATGATCCAGCATCAAGTTCTACACCTTGATTAGCTATAATATTTACATATCCAGTTTTTGTATCAGTTCCAGTGGCAATAAGATCAATGTCTTTGGCATACATTCTAATCCTACCACTTGGAGCACCAATAATTATATCTCCATTTTCAGCATATGTAAAAAAAGCAACATTATCGACAGGAGTAGTTCCACAAATAATTTGATAGGTTCCAGGACATTGATTCCAAGTAGACCCAGCAAATTTACCAGAACTACCAAGACCCATAAAATGGTCTGATGGTTTTGATGGATTTGAATTGCGAATTAATGCTGCAAGTTTAGTACCATTGAGCATCACATCACCAAATGTCAACTCACCTTGAGTTGTACCAATTCTAGAATAATCCCAACTAGTCTCTAATCTTTTACTCATTCTGGTTTACCTACACAATCTACAATGTTTAAAACCTTGTCAGCAGAAATTCTTCTAGAATCTAACTGATCTCCCTTTATTATTCTGAAGACTGGTTTAATAACCGCGTTATATCCTGTATCACTATCTATACCAATTTCAGGAACCTCAGTAAATCCTATTCCAGTATTAACTATAGTGACACCCGTAAGTTGTCCGTTATATCCAAATTTGGGAACCAAATTTGCTCCATTATTTGGTCTGACAACAATTTTATCTTTACTGGTATAACCAAATCCACGATTCCTAATATCAACATTAATCAATTCTATAATTACAGGATAAGAATCATTGGGATTCGTAGGTCCTTTTGGTATCTCGTTTTCGGGAGGACATTGTGGAGCAGATATTATATAGTTTTCATTTGAGGTGAAAGGAATATCCCCAGCAAGCTCAACATAATCTCCAACATTAATATTCATAATTTCTCCAGGATTATATGGATACTCCCAATTACCATCTGCTCTTCTTATTGTCGATTGGCATCTTGTAGCCCAAATTCTTCCATCTCCTCCTTTGCTGCCGTCAGGTTTTTGTAAATATTCAGTTCCATTATCTTTTATAATAATCTCTTTAATACCCCTAACTCGATCTCCAGGTCGTGGTGGTTTAATTCGAGTTGGTGGAGTTGTTGGAGGTTGAGTTGGTGGAGTTGTTGGAGGTTGAGTTGGTGAAGGAGGTTCTTTAGAAAAACAATCAGATAAACGTATAAATTTTCCAGAAGGGAGTGCATTGGTTATTCCACCTGTTCTGTATACATAATCATCCCAGTCATCGCCACCATTTTCTATAACAAGATGCCTATTTGTTAAACTACCACTATTCGATATTCCTTCAACCTTTTCATTACCAATATACAATTTACCTCCAGTAAATCCAATTGGTCCAAATATTTTTTTACTAGACTTTGTATTAATATACTCTGGTGGAAATTGTCCTTCAAAAATCACATTATAATTTCTCAGAGAAGTTCTACTCAACGAACTCTCTTTTACCAATGCATCTCTTATATTTTGTTTATCTACCGACACCAGGTTTGGTATTGTAATAGAATAATTAGAAACATCTTCTGGATTTCCCATGGTCAAAGTGAGTAGAAGTCCACGACCATCAAATGGAAAATCGGAAAGATCAAGATATATTCCCGGTCCATTGTAACCATCGGACAGAGAAAAATCACATCCCACTAAATTAGGATCTTTTTCTGGAGAACTTCCCCCAATGACTGGACCAGTTGGTTCAGTTGGTTCTGTAGGTTCTGTAGGTTCTGGTGAAGTATCGGAGGGAACATAAGGGACATCATCAATCACCGCAACTGCTGTAGCACCCTTTCCTCTGCCACAAGAATCCTCAATATACACAAAAGGTGCTTTTGTATACCCAAATCCAGTAGAAACTATATCAATACCTAATAGATCACCAGTTGCACTAACAATTGCATTTCCTGTTGCACCTTGTCCTCCACCGCCCCAAAAAGAAACTTTAGGTGGTCCGCATAAAATAGGACCAACATTACAAGCATCACCAACTCCAACAATCATTGCATTAATATCAAGATTAAATTTGAAGTTATTTGGATCAACAACTGATATTGCTGAAGAAATTATAGACTTTGCAGAATTTATAATAGAATTTAAATCCAAATTTAGTTTAGATGGTGCAGCACCTTCCAGAAAATTCCATTCCGTAACATCAGGACATTCTGCTTTAACATCACAAGAAAGGAAATCTAATAAAGATATAACCGCATTTAGAACAGAATCAACAAGACCTTTAACCCCAGCAACAGTACCAAGAATTGCATTTATAATTCCATTAACAGCTGCTAAGATTTGTCCTATGATCTGACCAATTAATTCAGTTAAAAATTTTTCAATAGCACATACTGCCATATTAACATAACGATCAATAATTTGTCTCAAAAATTGCTCTATCAAGGAACTCAAATTATCTAAAATTTTATTAAATAAGCAAGCAATTAAATCGAGAGTTGTTGTTTTCTTTTCTTGCAATTCAAATCTTTGGTTCAAATATAATGCAGTTTTTGCTTTATTAACCGCCCAATTAACTCCCTTTTCGACTCTAAGTTTTATTTCATTAATTAACCACTTAATCCATCCAGTAATTTTATCTGCATATGAACTTATCTTTTGCTGAGCTTCATTTAAAAAATTTTCCGCATTCGTAAGAGCACTATTTGGTCCATTAATTTTATTTCTTAATCCTTCAATATCTTTTTTAAGATTAATTAAATCTTTATTAATTCCACTTGGATCAAATGGTTTACACGCGGATGGTACGGTAATACCTTTGTTTAATTCTTGTAATTGTTTATCTTGTACTGATATTTTACAATTTGCCCCTGCACCATTTTCATTGGCTACATTTGGAGACCCATCCTCGATATGAGTGTCTGGTACAGAAAATCCACCAAGTCCAGCACTAAATCCCGACCTGGGAGCACATCCTTGTTTGGGATCTTTGCTATCACTAAAAGAACAAAGTGCATTACCAATTACACTTGTAATAAAGTATTGATTATTAAATAAACTCTTATGAATATTTACAAATGTGTTTGGTGCCAGTGGCATAGAAATTTGCAATCCAGCATGTCCAGATGGAAAGGACATCTGACGAATCGCATCAATTAAGTCTTCATTCTTTGTTTCATTTGAATTTCTAAAACAAAGTCTTACTTTATATCTCTCCCCCCAACCTTCTGCGTCTTTTCCCTTTTCACCACCTTTATTAGGAATGCAGACAGACTTATAGGTAGTAGGGTCAACAATTTGACCTATACCTATAAATTCATATTCTCTATTAAAATCAAAAACATAAGGTTGGTTTGAGTATCTTGTCATTATTAGTCGTCGTAAATTCTACATTCTAAAGCGTCAGGATGTTGATCACAGTAGAGTTCTAATGAACTTGGATCGTGATCGTCATCTGGATGATTTACTTGATATTTTTCTAAAGAATCTAATTCATCTTCTAGATGACGACGACGTTGACTGTTTGTGTTTGGGTTATCCAATTCATCACGATCATCATTAATATGTTGTTGAAGTGACTTTTCCATGAGTTTCTTAAATTAAATTTTTATACCGTAAGAGTCTCTAACCAGAACTAATCCAGTATAAAAAGAGGAATCTGTTCTGCTACTCTTCGCTGATGTTGAAATAAAATGACACAGCTCCAATATCATATATATGCCACTATCAATCGGACTTCTTTCTGGTGTTTTTGCAGATGCTAGTTGGGGTAAATCACATTGAATCAAATCACCAGCGTGAAGACTAAAATCTGCAGGAATTTTTATTTCAATCATATAGTTTAGTCTCTGACGATAATTTTGAATAGCCTGTGCAATTGTTTCAGAAACATTGAAGTTTTCTTCTTTTGCCTTTTCAAGTTGCAACTTAACAGAGTCGCCAGTTCCATATGACATACCAATTGATTTTGGCACTCCGTGATAAACAGTTGGTTTTTTAAAATATTCTCCATAATTTGGAATTTCTTTTCCAGCAAGAACTTTGTTTGCATTATCTGCTAATAGTGGAACATCTTTATTATATTCCTGAGAATAAAAATCAAATGTCTCAGTTACAGATGCATAAGCACCATAGTCCATTTGCCTTTCAACATCAAAACTTCTGTTTGCAGTAAACTCTAAAATGTTATCATCATATCCGACAGGAAGATTAGAATCAACTTTAAAATTATAAATGTATTTCTTTACTGGTTTTCCACTAAAAATTTCATCAGGAGACTTGAAGTGAAATCCTTTTGCAGTTTGCCAAAAGAAAAATCCTGCAGTTTTTCCTCTAGCATCTTTCAGGTTTGGAATTGATAATTGTTGTAAGTTAAGTATAACTTCATATGGTTCCATCCTCAAACCATAATCAGAAATAGAATTTATTGTTGGACTGATAAAAAGATCTTTATCTGTTTTAAGATCCTGTTTTAAGATTGTATTAACAGAGTCAGATATCTTACCGCTATATTTCCTTGTGACTCTTGTTTCCAAAAGTTTATTATCTAAGAATTCTTTTGAAACTGCTTGTAAAAAGTACGAAGAACTCTTAAATGATTTAACCTCAAATGATTTATTCGTTAATCTCAGTGATGTGTTTTTACTTAAGTCTAAAGTATTACCTCTAGAATCATTATATTTAAACAATACTTTTTCACCACCCTGCAACTTCAGTGCTTCTGATGCACTAATTGTTTTATCACCTTCTTGAAGTGAATTGCCAGTATCAACAATCGCTGCACTCAAACGTACTGTATGATCAATCATACTCTCACGATATTCAATTCGTGGGCTACCAGACATCATATCAACAGACTTTCCTGTTGTGTTTGAATAAACTTCAAATTTTTGTGTTGCTGATGGTTGATTTTTTGTGGACATTTTTGTTTATTACTATGATACTATTTACGCTATTGTTTGAATTTCTTTTTGAAGAATAAAGTAAGTATTAATTTCTTTTTCATAAGATGGAGTATTTAATATTCCAGAATTTAAAGCAGCAACAGTTGAAGAAGGAGATAATCCTGATGATATTTGCAATCCAAATGCTTTATCATATTCTGACTGATTAATTGGTTTTCCATTTTTATAATATTTTCCACCCTCTCTTACAGTATAAGTATCTCCATTAACTTTTGTCGAACTGATCACTCTTCCGAGTGATGGTGGTTGAGATGAACCACCATCTATTCCTAATATTTTCCTCACATCTTTACTAAATCGTTGCTCGCCTTTTTTATCATCACTATAACCAAGTCTATTATTTGGATAGAAAGGAACATCAAATGCCAATCCAGATCCATGATATCCACGATCACCTGGTCTATATTCACTACCTATTGTGAATCCCTTTGCCCTTAATGCTGCTTTTGCTCTTTCTTTATCTGCTTGAGTTGCAAAAGCTATATGTTCATGATATCTAAGTCCACCATGTTCTTTTTCATCATAATTTGATCCCTGTGTCGAATCTCCAGTGATATATTCAATTGCATTAAAAAGACCAGGAGATTTAGGTTTATAACCAGTTGACCCTCTTCTTGTTGGTGGTGTTGGTGGAATATATGTCTTTCCTTTATACTCCTTATAATATCCTTCAGCGGCATCTTTTCTTCTCTGCTCAGTATTTCTACTTCTTTCATAAACAGATCTAAATTTTTCTGCAGCATCACTAGCAGATGTTGCTCCCTGCAGAGCGGGTATAGTTGCTTTTTCACTTGTTTGCATTTCGTGCCACGCAAACTTAAGTTGCGTATCATAATCCCATGGGTTCAAATTTTTACTTTTAGCCCAATTAACTAAATTTTTCCATCTGTCATTCTCTCCCCATTGAAATATACCTATAGCATCAGATCCACCAGGACCCATTCCCTTTCCTCTCACAGTTGGATTAAAGGAACTTTCCCAACGCGCATTACCCATAATTCCAGCAACTGCAAAATCGGAAAGACCTTTATTTTTAAAGAAATTCCACATTCTTTCTGCACCCATTCCATGAAATACATCTGGACCTCCTTCTTCCCCACCTCCAGGTTCTCCACCTGGAGGTCCGCCTTCCAAATTCAATTCTCTATTCAGGTTCTGAAGTATTTTTGATGCAGAACCCTCAATAGAAACTGCAAGTGCATTGGAAATAAACTTACCTATTTTTTCACCAATACTTAATCCTCTTCCAATTTCTCTTGAAGGAACAACACCTCCATTTGCCATCGCCAATGTTTTAGTAATATCATTAAAAGAATTATTCATTTCAGCATCAATAGCAGTTTGAATCACCGATCCAAACATACCACCAAGAGAAGTTGCAAGTTTCTTATCTGGTTTTTGTCCGAGTGCCATATCAATACCAGCCCCAAACATTGCACCAGAAAGACCATTTAAAGATCTCATTCTCTTTACATCTTCAGAACTTTTCTTCAATGCTCTCAATGCACTTCTTTTTCCTGGTTCATCCTTACCATAAAGTTGTTCAATTTTTAATTTACCACCTACATTTTTTCCAGGTTCTGTTTTTTGTGGTTGTATTTTCGGTACTGTTTTTCTTGGTCTTGTTTTAAGTTTCCTAGATGGTCCACTAGATCTATTTCTTCCAGTGACAGTTCCACCTTGTGCTTTTGCTTGAGGTTTTTGTTTATCCCCAACTAAAGTATCATACATTGCTCCACCAACAATATCACCAAGAATACCACCAAGAATAGTGCCCGCAAATGGAACTGGAATAAAAGTTCCCAGAGCAGAACCAACAGTAGCACCTACTGCTTTTGCTGCTGCTCTTCCTGGATTTTCTCCCATAGCAAGAGAAAAAGCAAAGTCAATTAGTCCACCTACAATAGGAACTCTACCAAATACTTTACCAACACCCCTTGGCATTACACCCTTTATCTTTGCCGGAGCATTATATAATGCTTTTTGAATTCCAGCACCTCTTTTAAATAATGTTCCAGTCTCAAGTTGTGCTGCTGCTCCTCTAAATCCTCTACTAATTCCAGATAAAGGTCCTTTTTGACTAGAGGGTGCAAAAGTATTTGCTTTTCTTGTTTGTTCTAAATCAAATCCACCTGCTCTAGCTTGACCCGGTGCCCTATATCTACCAGGATCTCTAAAACCAGCACCAGGTCTAATTCCTTTACCAGAAGCAAGTCCAGCAGCATATCCTGCGGCGTACCCTACGCCATATCCCCCACCTTCTGGAGCAAAAGGTATTCTTGGTTTTTTGGGTGCAGTGCTTGCAATCAACATTGCAGCACCAATCGCACCATTTATCATAAGATTTAAGTTCTTTGAAAACTCATCAAACGTTTTTTGTGCTTCTTCACCACCAATCTGTTTAACAAAGTCTCTTGTTTGATCATATGCCTTATAACCAAACTCAACAAAATCAACCACACCCTTTAATATATTTTTAGCAAACCCTTCAACAAATTTACCAACTGGTTCGAGAACCTTTCCAAACTCAATAAGTTTTGGCAGTAGTTCTCCATACTGATTAAACAAATAACCAAGTAAAGTAAATCCAATGAAACGATTGATCTTATCAAAAATACTTTGACCAGGAATTGATCCTATAAAGTCTGGTTTAATATTATTTTTCTTAACTTTTTCTTCTAGTTTTTTCTCCTTCTGTTCTCTTTTAGATTTTTCTTCTTCTTTTCTTTTTGTAGATGATTCCTTTTGATCCAATAAAAGATTATTGTTTATTATCTTACTTAAACTTACAATCTTCTTTTTAACTACAACTAAACTTCCAGGTTCATCAGTTCCTGTTTTGTCTATGGGTTTTAAATCAGAACCCGTTATCTTTTTTACTGATATACTTTTAACAGGTACAAGAAACTTTTGTTTCTCTATTGCACTGCTTTCTTTACTTGGTGGTAAAAGTTTTTTGGAATCTATAGTTGCCATTATGATACTCCTACTAGGTCTCTAATGCCAAGTTTAGTTGCAATGTTAGAACGAGAATCACTCTCCGCAGAAATGTTAAAAGCGGGAAGTTTAGACCCTCTTGAAATTGATGGTTCTTTGCTTGGTGCTTTTGTTGGAGGAAGAACAGTAAATGTCGTTTTTGATATAATAACTGGAGGACCTGGTGCAGTAGATTTAAGTTTTGCGATTGGAGCATCATACTGAATTATATTTGGTTGCGAGTAAGATTGTCCACCAAAAACATTGGAATTAGTAACAGACAATGGATTCATTTCGAATCTGTTTGATACATTATAATTCATAGGTTTCATAGAAGATTTGAAACCACCACTTGAAGAAGAAATGGGTGATAATCCAGAAAATCCTCTACCAGAAAATCCATTAAACCCATTACCAAGACTCATTCCACTAGAAGAAACATTAGATGATCCAGTTTTACCAGCACTAATCATTGCACCAGAAGAAAAATTAGATGATATATTTCCACCACTACTAATCATTCCACCAGAAGAAAAATTAGATGGTCCAGTTTTATCACCACCAATCATTCCACCAGAAGAAAAATTAGATGGTCCAGTTTTATCACCACCAATCATTCCACCAGAAGAAAAATTAGATGGTCCAGTTTTATCACCACTAACCATTGCACCTATATTTTGAAAAACAGATTTCCCAATATTACTCACAGTTGAAAATACATTATTCACCCTTCCACCACTTCTATTAGGTGAAGTGGATTGAGAAGGTTTCCCTATCATTCCACCACCATAAGCAAGTTGTATATTATTTGCAATTTTTGGAATATTAGTTCCACCCGCTCTCTTGTTCAAATCCAAGAAAAAATTAGCGCCATACTTATCAACTGCTTTTTTGGACATTACAACTTCACCAGGAGCGGCAGCAATCAACTGGGTATCAGGACCTGCTCCGGTTATTCTCATTCCAGTATTATCAGTAATCCCACCACCGCCTTCGAATGCAATATCATTTATATTAAGTTCTTTTTGTACTTGACCTCCACCAAAGAATGACCTTTTTCTAACCAAACCACCATTGTTATACATAACAGATGGAGTAGGCAATCCTATTGGATTTTTAGGTCCTCCTGGCGCATTTAAACTTTGTTCAGCAAAACCCGCTCCAAGTTTTTGATACCAAGGAGATTCTTTACTTTGTAGTGTTTTATCTATTTCTTCTTGAGACTTTTGGGTGAGAGGTTTCATTCTCTCAGATTCTTTTATTTTTGTAATTCCACCAACAGTAGCAACAACTGCAGCAGTAGTTACAGGATTAGCAACTGCAAACCTTGCCAACTGAGGAATGATTTTGAGTATTTGAGGAATAAATCCCCTCAATAATTTTAAAGTCCCGCGAATAAAAGCACCGAAAGGAGTAGCAAATAAACCATAAGCAAGTAGTAAAGAAGGCCACCAATCCTTTAAAAACCTACCAAGAACTTTTATTTTATCTGCATTCTTTGGATCATTAAACCATTTTACAAGTTGATTAAATGCATATCCTAATAAAGTAAATTTAATAAACCTAAAGATACGATCAAGTATCCCTTGTGCAGGTGCAATAATTTTCTTTGCTAGTGATTTTAACTGAGTCAGTGGTTTTTCTAAATCACCTTCTCTTTGTCTTCTTCTGCGGTCTTCTGATTTTTTTCTTTCTTCGTCTGCTCTTTTTTTCTTTTCTTTATTTT
>VFQS010000724.1_pt1 | contig 34525 bp, 36 predicted proteins | sample 3512361 | NCBI WGS metagenome assembly VFQS01 (sample SAMN10412375, study PRJNA504923) | tailings metagenome | isolation source: Relicate 1 Philex TSF3 active mining | place: Philippines
GACCTTGAGGCATTTAGAGTTCAGACCAATAAAGAGAATGAGAAGCAGGGTAGCAAAATTACGATGCTCGCATTCTTAATTAAGGCTTCCGTAGCAGCATTGAAGAAGTACCCTGAGTTCAATGCTTCACTCGATGGTGATGATCTCGTGCTCAAAAAGTATTTCCATATTGCCTTCGCTGCCGATACCCCCAATGGTCTGGTTGTGCCAGTGATTCGTAATGCCGATCAAAAAGGGATCTTCGAGATTGCCAGAGAGACCGCAGAACTCGCAGCACTTGCGCGTGAGGGCAAGTTAAAGCCGGAGCAAATGCAAGGGGCTAGTTTCACGATTTCCTCATTGGGTGGTATTGGTGGTACATACTTTGCTCCCATTATTAATGCTCCCGAGGTAGCGATTTTGGGCGTTAGTAAAGCTGCTATGAAACCGGTTTGGGATGGCAAAGAATTTGTCCCGCGCTTAATTTGCCCCTTATCGCTCACAGCGGACCATCGGGTAATTGATGGTGCATTAGCCACACGATTTAATGTTTACATTTCGCAGTTACTCGCCGACTTCCGTCGTGCTGTTTTGTAGGAGAGGGTGATGAGTCAACATGCGATCGTAGTGCCTGATATTGGCGATTACTCGGATGTACCGGTCATTGAGGTTTTAGTGAAGGTCGGTGATGCCATTGAGAAAGAACAGCCACTGATTGTTCTGGAGTCCGATAAGGCCACCATGGAGGTCCCCGCGGATCAGGCGGGTATTATCACGAGCCTTGCGGTAAAGGTAGGCGATAAGGTGAGTAAGGGTTCGGTGATTGGCCAGCTGGAGGTATCAGGTGCGGCTTCATCAGCCACTCCAGCGATTACAAAATCAACTGCACCACCAGCACCATTAGCGCCACCGGCGGCGATTCCGGTTCCAGCTGGTGCGTATCAGGGCAAGGTGCAGCATGAATGCGAGGTGCTCGTCTTAGGTGCCGGCCCCGGTGGCTATAGTGCGGCATTTCGTAGTGCAGACCTGGGTGCCAATGTGATTTTGGTCGAGCGTTATCCAACCCTTGGTGGCGTTTGTCTGAATGTGGGTTGCATTCCATCCAAAGCACTTTTGCATACCGCAGCCGTGATGGATGAGGTTAAGCATATGGCCAAGCATGGCATTGAATTTGCACCTCCCAAAATTAATCTTGATCAATTGCGTCAACACAAAGAGGGTGTGATTGCCAAGTTAACCGGTGGTCTCACGGGCATGGCCAAGATGCGTAAGGTCAATGTCGTGAGAGGTCTGGGACGTTTTCTGGATGCGCATCATGTTGAAGTTGATCTATGCACAGGTAGCGGACAAGATCTATCGGGTCAGAAAGAAGTGATCCGTTTTCAGAAAGCCATTATTGCCGCTGGTAGTCAACCCATTGCTTTGCCCTTTATGCCCAAGGATCCCCGCGTGGTGGATAGCACGGGCGCATTGCTATTGAAGAGTATTCCGAAGCGCATGTTGGTGATTGGTGGCGGCATCATTGGTTTGGAGATGGCTACCGTCTATAGTGCACTGGGCTCACGCATCGATATCGTGGAGATGATGGATGGCTTGATGGCTGGCGCTGATCGCGATCTCGAGCGCGTTTGGGAGAAGATGAATGCACATCGCTTCGACCACATCATGCTTAAAACTCGTGCGGTTCGCGCAGAAGCCAAGCCAGATGGCATCGAGGTTTATTTTGAGGGTGAGAAGTCACCAGGTAGCCCACAACGTTACGACCTTGTGTTGGTAGCAGTGGGGCGCACCCCCAATGGCAAGAAGATTGATGCAGGTTCTGCTGGTGTGCAGGTTGATGAGCGCGGATTTATTCCTGTCGATACACAAATGCGAACCAATGTAGCCAATATCTTTGCGATCGGCGATATTGTTGGGCAACCCATGTTGGCGCACAAGGCTGTGCATGAAGGCCATGTTGCAGCAGAAGCAGCGGCCGGTCAGAAATCCTATTTTGACGCCAAGCAAATTCCGTCGGTAGCGTATACCGATCCAGAGGTGGCGTGGGCCGGTCTTACCGAGGAGCAGTGCAAGGCACAAGGTATTGCCTATGAGAAAGGTTTATTCCCATGGGCAGCCAGTGGACGAGCGATTGCCAATGGTCGTGACGAGGGCTTTACTAAATTGCTCTTTGATGCCAACACCCACCGCATTATTGGTGGAGGCATTGTGGGAACCAATGCGGGTGACCTGATTGGCGAGGTGTGTTTAGCGATTGAGATGGGGGCCGACTCGGTCGATATTGGTAAGACCATTCATCCTCATCCAACTCTTGGAGAATCTGTGGGATTGGCGGCAGAAGCTCACCATGGATCATGCACCGACTTACCGCCTACCAAGAGGAAGTAACGCACAAAAAAGATTTACTACTCTTGAGTCCCAAGAAAAAACCCCGCCGCAGCGGGGTTTTGACTTCATACGTTCTGTGAATTACTCAGACGACTTCTTAGCAGCCTTAGCAGCCTTGCTAGCCGCTTTGGTCACGGTATCAGCCGCATTTTGCATATTGGCTTGGGCAACTTCCATCGCGTGCTTAATGGCTTTTTGGCTGGTCTCATAACTATTGTTTGCCGCTGCAATCGCTTGCTTCATCATTTGTACAGCAGCATCGGAACCAGCTGGAGCGTTTTTGGTCCACTCATCTACCATGGATTGCAATTTTTTCTGATTAGCAGCGAACTCTGCTTCCGCAGTTTTGGTAAAAGCATGGGAGCTATCTTGTGCAATCTCATAGAGATCACGACCGTAGTTCATCATGCGCTCGGCCATTGGCTGAATCATTTCAGCTTGTTGGGTAATGAGTTGCTGGACGTCGCGCACCTCGAGTGCTTTCTTGGCATTGCTCATGCTCTCGCTCAAACTGTTTTTGGCGATTTGCATGTTCAGCTCAACAAGTTTCTCAACGCTTTTGAGGGCTTGGTTGGTAAGACCGGCAAGGGTCTCCAGATTGGCCTTTTGGGCGGCCGCAATTTGTTCAGGGGTTAAGTTCATCATGGACTCCTTCGGTTAAATGGGGGTGACTATTTGTAGTCATCTTATTGCTGATTATAGAGGATGATTTGTTGCGATGCAACATCAATTATTGCTGGTGAAACTTTTATTAATAATCCAATATAATCATATACTTATACAATAAACCTTAAATTCCTTGAAAGCCTACTACAGCGATCACTTTGTGCTCCCGTTGCCCACAGGGCACCGGTTTCCAATGGCGAAGTACAAAATGCTGCGTGATTTAGTTCTTGGTCTTCCAAATGCTCAATTGCTTGAAGCGCCAAGGGCAAGCGACACGGAACTGCTCCTGGCCCATGATCCTTCGTATGTGCAACGGGTGATTGGTGGAACCCTGAGTGAGGCAGAACAGAAAGAGATTGGATTTCCTTGGTCAGAGAAAATGGTGGAGCGCTCCCGCCGCTCGGTGGGTGCCACGATTGCTGCATGCCACTCTGCCATCGAGGAGGGTATCGCAGTTAATCTAGCCGGCGGTACACACCATGCCTACCGCAATAAGGGCTCAGGCTTTTGTGTCTTTAATGATGCCGCGATTGCGGCGCGGGTGCTAATGAAGCAGCCAATCGGTCTTCAAAAAATCGGCATTCTGGATCTCGATGTTCATCAAGGCGATGGAACGGCGGCGATTTTGCAACATGAACTAGCGATTTGCACAGTTTCAATCCATGGTGAGAAAAACTACCCATTTGCAAAGGCGAGTAGCGATCTAGATATTGCCTTAGCCGATGGCACTGGCGACGTCATCTATTTAGAGGCGCTCGAGCAGGCCCTCGGGTTTCTTGCAAATCAGGAGATTGGGTTTCTGATTTACTTGGCAGGGGCCGACCCGTTTGAGGGCGATCGTTTGGGTCGTCTCACACTCACTAAAGAGGGGCTAGCGCTACGTGATCAACAGGTCATGGCATTTGTGCGAGAGCGGGGTATTCCAATCGCCATTGCGATGGCAGGAGGATACGCCAACCCAATTGACGATACGGTGCAGATTCATTATCAAACGATACAGATTGCGTGTGCTCATCAGCATACAATAGGCGTTTCCAAGCCTCCGTCTACTTCATGAAGTCAGCCACCTCGATTGAGGCATTTGCCGCGCCATTATTTGTTTTTATCTGGAGCACGGGCTTCATCATTGCGCGCTTTGGCATGCCGTACATGGAGCCCGCCACATTTTTATTCCTGCGCTTTACTGGTGTACTGCTCGTGATGGGCCTCATCATTTTGTTTTGGAAACCCATCTGGCCCAATCGCTCCCAGACCATCCATATTGCAGTCGCTGGGGTGCTATTGCAATTTGGGTATGTGATGGGCGTGTGGAGTGCGGTGCGTCTGGGAATGACCGCCGGACTGATCGCATTGATTGTGGGATTGCAGCCCATCCTAACGGCGTGGAGTGCCTCGTGGGTTGCCGAGCGGGTTAATTATCGCCAATGGTTAGGCCTGGTTCTGGGAATTGGTGGTGTGGCTTTGGTAGTTGCTGATAAAACCAGCTTTTTAGATATTCCAATGAGTGCCTACGGTTTTGCCATTGCTGCCTTATTGGCCATTACCTTTGGTACGCTCTATCAAAAAAAATACTGTCCTGATTTTGATCTTCGGGCCGGATCAATGATTCAGTTTTCGATCTCGGCTCTCTTATGTTTGATGGTTGCCTTGCTCTTTGAGACCCGCCAGATTGTCTGGAATGCACCAGTGATTGGGGCCTTGCTCTGGGGTATTTTGCCCACCTCGATTGGAGCGATTAGTTTGTTGTTTATCTTGATTCGTAAGGGGGCTGCCACAAAGGTCACCAGCCTTTTATATCTGACACCACCAACCACTGCGCTAATGGCCTGGATATTATTTGATGAGCCCCTGACCCTCATGATGCTAGCGGGGCTATTGCTCACCATGACCGCAGTGATCTTGGTTAACTACCAAGGAAAAATACTAGCCAAGCGCTAATCCGGTTATTATTGTGCAACTGTACTCAATTCTGGGATTTACATTGAGATTGTTTCAGGTGTTCATTTATTCAGTTACTCGTCATTTGTCTGAAAAGCAGACAGGGGCCCGACGCCCCCTCCAGATTCTTCTCCTTGGCATTCTTAGCATCACACTCGGTATCACTGAGCCGGTCTTGGCGCAGTCCTCAAGTGCTCCCCAAGTAAACAAACCTAAACAGAGTGCCCAAGGAAACAAGTCGACTGTGGCCCAAAAGCCTAAGTCTGCTAATCCCAAGCGGGTGCGAACCACGGTCAATCGCCCGAAGAATCCCCCGCAAGCAGCAGGTCGTCCATCATTTGCAACCGCAATGGGTTTGCGAAATCAACCCGATGATCTCAATCTCAAGTCGAGTGTGGCGATGGTGGTGGATCAGCATTCTAAAGAAATCCTCTTCGAGAAAAATCCCGATGTTAGTTTGCCCATCGCGTCGATTACCAAACTCATGACGGCGATGGTGGTGCTTGACTCGAATGCACCTCTTGATGAGGTGTTAACCATTACTCAAGAAGACGTCAAGATTTATGCTAAATCCCGCTTGTCTCTGGGGACCAAGTTGACCCGCGAGGAAGCTCTTTTACTCGCATTGATGTCCTCTGAGAACCGTGCTGCGTATTTATTGGCACGAAATTATCCTGGTGGTGCCAAGGCCTTCGTTGAGGTCATGAATCACAAAGCCTACTCCTTGGGAATGACCCATTCCAACTTTACCGATCCAACCGGTTTATTGGCTACCAATGTATCGACCGCCGAGGACTTGGCCAGAATGTTGGTTGCATCGTATAACTACAAATTGATTCGGGAGTTTTCGGTATGGCCCGATACCACCTTGGTGATTAATAAACGTCCGCAGGTATTTCTGAACACCAACCGTCTCGTGCGTGCGGGTGATATGGAAATCGGTTTGCAAAAAACCGGGTTCATCAGCGCGGCCGGCAGGTGCTTGGTCATGCAGGCGAGGGTTAATGGCCTACCATTGCTGCTAGTTTTCTTGGATTCAGTCGGAACTCAATCGCGCTTTGCGGATGCGGTACGAGTACGCGATTGGATTGAAAGTTATCAGCCCGGCGAGCCAAAAGCCATTCGCCGTCTCACAATGTAAGGACTAATCGTTCTTGGGGCTCGTTTGGGGTTTATAACCTAAGCCTTTGGAAATTTGCAGGGCAGTTTCTTGTAAGGCCTTGAGCCAATCGGGTTGCATGCGATCGGTTGGCGAGCTAAGCGAAAGACCTGCCACTAACTTCCCCGTGTCATCCAAAATGCCGGCAGCGAGGCAGCTTACTCCGAGTTCAAGCTCCTCGTTATCCCGCGAGTGGCCGACATGGCGAACGCTCCCAAGCTCACTCTCAAGCTTGGCTAGTTGGGTGATGCTATTGCGCGTGTGCCCGGCTAGCCCGGTGCGGGTTGCATAGGCGCGTACTTGGTTGGGGTCATCTAAAGCCAAGAATAATTTGCCAACGGAGGTTAAGTGCAAGGGAGCACGACCGCCAATCGCCCGAACTACCTGCATCCCAGAGCGTTCACTATAAGCACGGTCGACGTAGACGATCTCATCACCCTGACGAACCGAGAGGTTGACGGTCTCGCCGGTGAGCTTATGAAGGGCTCGCATGGGCAGTTGAGCGGCTTCTCGAACTGATAAGCGTTCTTTGACCAAATTACCGAGTTCCAAGAGTCTTAGGCCTAACTTGTAGGTACCGCCATCACCACGCTCGACCAGGCGACAGGCAACCATGTCGTTGAGAATACGATGTGCGGTGGAGGGATGTAGACCAGTTTTTTGAGAGAGTAGCTTGAGGCTACTCGCTTCCTCTTGATCGGCCAAGCAATCAAGAAGGTTCATCATACGCTCAACGACCTGAATCGCCGTCTTGCTGACGTCACCCGAGTTTTTGTTTGCCTTGCTATCCATATCAGTGATTGTAATGAGTTTTTACAGCATTGCGTATTGTGAAATCCAATGGTAAATCAACACGGGCAATTGAACAACTGAGAAGCAAATGAACTATTTAAGGAAAGGCCCGCACACAATCTGCAATTAGTTTAGGACCTTGATAGATGAGCCCGGTATAGATTTGCACCAAACTAGCGCCTGCATCCAGCTTCTGTTTGACGTTCTCACCGGACAGGATGCCGCCAACCCCAATGATGGGAATACGGTTGTGCAGGACCTGAAATAAATCATGAATGACTTGATTGGAGCGGGCCAAGACCGGTGACCCTGAGAGGCCGCCCGTTTCATGACCATGCTCGAGCTGTTCTACACCGGTGCGAGCAATGGTAGTGTTCGTAGCGATCACGGCATCGATCTCAAACTCGATTAAGAGATCGGCAATCAACTTAAGGTCCGCTGCCTCAAGATCGGGCGCAATTTTTAGAAAGAGTGGCTTGTGCACGCCAAACTGGTTACTTAAATCCTCGCGGGTTTGATGAAGCGCTTGCAATAGCTGACGTAACATCGCTTCGCCCTGAAGATCGCGTAAGTTTTTAGTATTGGGTGATGAGATGTTGGCCGTGATGTAGCTTGCCACCGGATAGACCTTGCGCATGCAGGTGACGTAGTCATTGACAGCATCTTCGATGGGTGTGCTGGCGTTCTTACCAATATTAAGACCAATCACACCACCTTCTTGATAAAACCGAGCGCGCTTGACGCGTTCGATACAGGCATCGACTCCATCGTTATTAAAGCCCATGCGATTAATTAAGGCGTGTGCGCTTGGTAGACGAAACATGCGCGGCTTGGGATTGCCCGGCTGTGGCAAGGGGGTAACCGTGCCAATTTCTAAGAACCCAAATCCAAGGCTTGCAAGTGCGTCAATATGCTTACCATCTTTATCTAAGCCGGCGGCCAAACCCACTGGATTACGAAATCGCAACTCACAGAGCTCAACCGGTTTGATGAGGGGTTTGCCAATCAATGCCTTCAGAAGCCCACAGTGCTCTAGACGATCTAGTTGTGCGAAGGAGAAGTCATGAGCCTCTTCGGGGTCAAGCGAGAACAGCAGGGGACGAACAAGCGGGTAGGTATTAATCATCAGTATGCTGATGCGGCAACAAGCGTTGCCACTGATCGTTGATCAATCCTTCCAGTGGTTGAAATTTAATCTTATAGGACATTTTAGGGCTTTGTGCGATGTAGTAGCCCAAATATAAATAGGGTAGACCCAGTTGCAAAACCTGATCAATTTGCCACAAGACGCTATAGGTGCCATAGCTGGTGCTCGCTTGAGTGGAATCATAAAAGGTATAAACCGAGGAGATGCCTTGCTCCAACACATCAATCATGCTCACCATACGCAGACGACCAGGGTGTGGATCATTTGGCCCATCCCGAAACTCGACCATGCGCGAGTTAACGCGGCTTTGTAATAAGAACTGCGTGTATTGCTCTTGGTTGTCGTATTCCATTAAGCTGGAGTGATGACGGGTCGATTGATATTGTTGATAGAGTTGGTAGTGCTCGTCAGTAAACGCAAGACTTAAGACCTGCGTTTGCAAGCCGACGTGTTTTTGCCATGTGCGGCGTTGACTGCGATTGGGGATAAAAGAGGCAACTGGAATACGCGTCGCAATACAGGCTTTGCAATGATCGCAATAGGGTCGATAGGTATACGAGCCACTGCGACGAAAACCTGCATTGACGAGATTGCTATAAACATCAGCGCCGATCGAATGCGTGGGGGTAGCAACTTGTGAACGGGCAATTTGCTCTGGAATGTAGCTGCACGGGTATGGTGCCGTAGCGTAGAACTGAATCGCTGTAATCGGGAGTTCGTGGACGCGGCTCATTGCAGATATCTCTCCAAAATGGACTTATCCATCGCCCATATTCCTTGGATTGGAGTAAGCGAAGAACGCGCTACGTGCCTTAAGAACTCAGAGCGGCTAATGGGCATGGCTCCTAAGGAGCGAAGGTGGGCGGTCTCTTGTTGGCAATCAATGATGGTCACCCCATGATCGTAGCACCATGCGCACAAGGCTGCTAAAGCGAGCTTGGAAGAGTCGCGAACCCTCGAAAACATCGACTCACCAAACACCATGGTCCCAAAGGAGACGCAATACAGGCCACCAATGGCATGGTGATTCTGCTCTAAGGTGATGCAATGGGCATGACCTTGCTCATGCAATGCCGTATATGCATCCATGATTTCATGGGTAATCCACGTGCCATCTTGACCCTGGCGTGCGGTGGTGGCACAGGCGCGCATCACCCCCGAAAAATCATGATCTACCCGCAATGTCATGCTTGGATCATCCAAGCATGCGCGGATCGTTTTGCGTAATGACTGACTAATTTTGAGATTCGCGGGATTGAGAGTCATGCGTGGGTCGGGCGACCACCATAAGACGGGCTGATGATCGGAGTACCAGGGGAAAATACCGCTTCGGTAAGCGCGCTCTAACTGCCCAGGATAGATCCGTTCACTCACTGCCAGCAGTCCCGGAACCTCTGGGTCAGGATCAGGCTGAGTGAGTGGGTTAGGGAATGGATCGCTTGGGCCAAGCCACGGGATGGTGCTCATGATCGGTGATACAACTTACTCAATGCGCTCACCAGGCAAAATATCGCGTGAGCGCGTGCGGCCTTGCAAAATCGTGCCGCCACGAACATCCTCAAAATACCACTGCAAGGTCTGCTTTACTGTCGGAAAGGCTAGCTCCGACCAGGGGATCTGTGCTTCGGTAAATAAGCCGACCTCTAAACTTTCGATGCCCGCTTCAAAGTGAGGTGTGCGCATCTGTGCCAAATAAAACAGGTGAACTTGCTCGACGTGTGCCACATTGAGAAGTGAGAAGAGGGGGCCAATATCGACGTGTGCTCCAGCCTCCTCAAAGGTCTCGCGTGCGGCACCGTGTTCAGTGCTCTCACCAACCTCTAGGAAGCCTGCTGGCAGAGTCCAGTAACCATGCCGAGGCGCAATCGCGCGTCGACACAGAAGGACTTGGTTCTCCCAAATGGGAATGGTACCGACTACATTACGCGGGTTACGATAATGAATCTCACCACATTGCGCGCAAACATGACGCATGCGCGTATCGTCAGGCGGTATTTGCAGGCGGACGTTAGAGCCGCAGGAGGAGCAGTAGTTCATAAATGAGCCGGAATCATTCCACGCAAAGCATTGCATAGCATTATTTCATTTGCGTTTACTACCTGGGCAATAGTCAGGTTGGCCTCGCGGGCATTCATGCTCGGGTCGGCCAAGATGACCGAACGCATCACACCCGGTAGTACACCAGCAGATAGGGGCGGGGTAAGCCATGGCCCATTGACGTCCTCGCGGATCAATACACTCGTGCGCCCACCTTCCGTGACGTGCCCCTGCTCATTGACAAATAGGGCATCAAAGCCACCCAGCTCGACTGCCTTGTGCCAAGCGGCATCGTAGATCACGCGTTCGCTAACCTTGTGACGCAATAGGGGATGATGCGACTGCATGGTGAGTTGCTGTGGTGTGTAATCGCCTTGCAAAATCTCATGAGCCCAAAATAACTGAACAGGACCGGTGAGCTCCTCAATGACGGAATGCGATAGTGACAGTTGCCCCGATGCACTTAAATCAATTCGTACGCGATGGATACGATCGTGAGCTAGATCTGTAGCAGCCGCTTGCATCATCTTCAGCAAAGCTTCGTTATCAAATTGAATTCCTAAATCACTGGCTGAGCTCGATAGGCGCTCGAGGTGCTTTGACCAATTTGCAATACGGGTGGGGTCGCTACCTGGATCAAAACGGATGGTTTCAAAGATCCCGACTCCGCTTGGTAGGCTCGTTAAGAATGCTGCCTTCAGTTGGCACTCTTGGTATTCCGTGTTGGCATCGGAGTCTATGGTAATTCCGGCACCAACACCTAAGACAAAAGACGATGAATCAGATTGTGCATGTTGATCCATCTGTAGCGTGCGGATTGGCACACTCATTGCAAAGTCGCGATTGGGATCAAACCAGCCCAATGCCCCGCAATACCAGCCACGCGGTTGATCCTCTAACGCTTGAATAATCTCCATACTGCGTTTTTTGGGAGCCCCCGTGACTGAGCCGCAGGGGAACACAGCCCGCAGCACATCCTCAATCCGCAGATTAGGTCGTGGCTTTGCTTGTACGGTTGAGGTCATTTGCAAGACCTGACCATGCTGCTTGACCTCAAAGAGTGCGGGAACATGAACCGATCCGGTTTGTGCAATGCGCCCCAGATCATTACGCAAAAGATCCACAATCATGACGTTCTCCGCTTGATTCTTGGGATCATTGGCTAACTCACTGGCCTGTGCCAAAGCGGCATCGGCCGTGCCCTTCATGGGTTCTGCTATTAGGGTATCGCCAGAGCGCCGAATCAACAGCTCGGGGGATTGCGATAAGACTACTTGATGGCCATCTTCAATGAACGCACCATAACGCCCCGGTTGCCGCTCTCGCAAGCGCGCATAGAGAGCGAGCGGTGAGCCATAGGCTTGGCCATACACCCGATAGGAGTGATTAATTTGATAGGTATCGCCCGCTGCAATCCATGCTTGAATGCGCCCAATATCTTCGGTAAAACGTGCTTGATTGATGGAGTCATGCCGATTGAGGATGCCACTGGGTGTTGACTCAATCGCTAGGCGTTCGTGTAAAAACGCATCGACCGCCTCTTTGGAGAGTTTGCTAACCTCAGTAAAGGACCATGCTCTGAGTAAAGGCAGTGGCTCTGGGTGCTTGCACGTAATGCCTTGCCAGTAATAACCGAGCTCATAGGCAAAGAGTGCAACCACATATTGACCCTGGGCTAGAGCGGTCTCGATACCATCAAAGCAAGTATCTAACTCATGAAATCGATTAGCACACCACTCTTGTTGGACGTGTTGATAGAGTCGACTGGTGGGTTGTTCCCGACTACTCTCAACATCGTCTAGCAATAGCATTGGCTTATTTGAGGATGGTGACCGACTCAATCACAACAGGCGTATTGGGCACATCGGCCATGCGACCGCGTGGGGTTGAAGCAACTCCGGTTGGTACTTGCTTGATTTTATCGATGGTTTGGGTCCCTGAAATCACTTTTCCAAAGACGGTATAGCCATTACCCATCGCATTGGGAAAATCCAAGCCTGGATTGTCTTTGACATTAATGTAAAACTGCGCGGTTGCTGAATCGGGATCGGAGGTTCTTGCCATGGCAATGGTGTAGATCTGATTCTTTAAACCATTTTGTGCTTCAGAGACCACGGGTGGCTGCGTTGGTTTTTGTACCAGCTCGGTAGTAAAGCCACCACCTTGCACCATAAAACCATTAATCACGCGGTGGAATACGGTACCGTTATAGAAACCGCTCTTTACATACGCCAAAAAATTATTGACGGTCTTGGGGGCTTTATCGGAGTCAAGGTCGACAACGAAGTTACCGAGATTGGTCTTAAATTCCACTTTGGGTCCTGCGTATGAGAACCCTGAGAGGGTGGTGATACTAATAGCGAGACCCAGTGAGAGCCAAAATTTGCGCATCGTATTTCCTTTAATTGCAATGGTTATGGATGCTTCATTGTATTAGCGATTGGCGCATGCTTGGGCAAGCTCATGCCAGGCCGTGGTGTAGTTGGGGCTGCGCTGGGAAGAGCGCATAGTCCACTGCGGACGTAAACCAGCAGCTGCTAGGCGTAGGGTATTAGAGCCGTACTCTTGATTGAGTCGATCCATCACTTGCATGAGTTGCGATGAGCGCTCGCGTTGTGGCGGATTACAAAAAAGATCGCCAAGATCTTGACCAGCTGGGTGCAGACCCAACAACATCACCCCCGCTTTCTTGTATGCAAAGCCAGGACGATAAATGCGCTCAATACCCGCGCTAGCGTATTTGGCCAAGACGCGTGTGTCATCCGTACCTACCAATAGGGGGATGGTAATACTCTTGGCGTATTGAGGATCATGGGGTGCAAATGGATTAGTGCGTAGATAGACCAGAAGATGGGAGCACCACGAACCTTGTTGGCGTAGTTTCTCGGCGGCGCGCGTGACATAACTTACCACCGCTTGGCGTAGCTCATCGAGCTCATGGACAGGCTTGCCAAAACTTTTGCTCGAAATAATTTGATGCTTACGCACCGCCTGATGGTCTTCGGTATCCTCTAAATGAAGGCAACTAATGCCATTGAGCTCATGCACGGTACGCTCAAGCACGACGCCAAACCGTTTACGAATCAAACTAGTTGAGGCATATTTCAGGTCACATACGCTCCGTATACCGCATTGCTCGAGTTTGATCTTTAGGCGTCGACCCACACCCCATACTTCACCGATATCAATATCGGCCATCAAGGCATCGGCCTCCAGGCGATTGCAATGCGACCAACTAAACACACCTTGATAGTGCAAACGTTTCTTGGCAATGTGGTTCGCTAATTTGGCTAAGGTCTTGCTGTGCCCAATTCCAACGCAAGTTGGCAGCCCTAAGTATTGCTTAATGCGCCTACGCATTTGCTGGGCATGGGCTACCAAGTCATTTGGGATACCAGTTAGATCTAAAAAGCATTCATCGATGGAGTAGATTTCTTGGTGAGGTGCAAACTCGCCTAACAGGGCCATCAGGCGAGCGCTCATGTCGCCATAGAGGGTGTAGTTGGAGCTGAGCCAAATGAGGCCATGTGAGCGAATCAGATGTTTGGCTTCAAAGAAGGGTGCTCCCATCCGAATGCCGAGTGCGCGTGCTTCTTGGCTGCGGGCAACGATGCAGCCATCATTATTGGATAACACCACAACAGGTTTGCCTTCGAGGCGAGGGTTAAAGACGCGCTCACACGAGACATAAAAATTATTACCATCCACCAGAGCAAAAACAGGGCGCATGGATTACTACACCTTATGGATCACGTGCGCGACGACCCCCCAAATTTGCAGCTCTTGCCCCTGACGAATCTCGATCGCAGGGTAATCGGGGTTATCAGCGCAGAGCAAAATCTTGCCGCGTTGTTGGTGTAAGCGTTTTACGGTGAGTTCTCCATCAAGCGCTGCAATCACGACGCGACCATGACCGGGTTCGAGCGAGCGATCCACCACCAATAAGTCACCATCATGAATCCCCGCACCAATCATCGAGTTGCCTTTCACTCGTAAGAAAAATGTAGCCTCCGGATGCAAGACCAGGTGCTCGTTGAGATCAAGGCGTTTGTCGTAATGATCGGCAGCGGGTGATGGAAACCCGGCAGGTGCGCGCCCAGCGATCAGGGGTCGATAGCAAGACCCACGCCGGATGGGGGCGAAGCACGAAGACAGTAGAGGGTTTAAATCAGGGGATTTCATATACTGTATATTTATACAGTATATAGTAATTTTGTTAGTTCAGAAACGGGCCACGCCTTACTTTTTGTTGGCCTGCTCATCCAAGCCACGCAAGAAGGCCATGCGCTCGGCAATCTTAATTTCAAGACCACGCTCAACCGGCTCATACCAGCGCGGCTCTGTCATCCCTTCGGGTAAATACGATTCTCCTGCGGCGTAGGCATGGGGTTCATCATGTGCATAGCGATAGGCATGACCATGCCCGAGGTCTTTCATGAGTTGGGTTGGGGCATTACGCAAATGCACCGGTACCTCACGACTGCGATCGCTTGCAACAAAAGCGCGAGCCGCATGAAATGCGTGATAGCTCGCATTGCTCTTGGGTGCAACCGCCAGATAAATCACGGCTTGACCTAAGGCTAGCTCGCCCTCGGGTGATCCCAGGCGCTCATAGGTCTGTGCAGCATCATTGGCAAGCTGCATCGCGCGTGGATCGGCTAGACCAATGTCTTCCCATGCCATGCGAATAATCCGACGTGCGAGATAGCGCGGATCAGCCCCGCCATCAAGCATGCGGCATAACCAATAGAGCGCAGCATCGGGATGCGAGCCGCGTACCGATTTATGCAAGGCTGAGATCTGGTCATAAAACTGATCACCGCCTTTATCAAAGCGCCGTGCATTGAGATTGAGGGTGTTCTCAATCAGAGCCCGATCTACCGAAGTAATGCCTTGAGTACGGACGGTTTGTTGCAATTGCTCGATTAAGTTCATTAAGCGCCGCGCATCTCCATCGGCATAGCCCACGATGGTTGTTCTCGCATCGTCACTGAGCGTAACGGTTGGTAAAGCATGATCGCACGCACGCGCTAGGAGTTGCCTTAATTCATCGCTGGTGAGTGGTTTAAGAACATACACTTGGGCGCGCGAGAGAAGGGCGGCATTGACCTCAAAGGAGGGGTTCTCGGTAGTTGCGCCAATCACGGTGAAGAGACCCGATTCCATATGCGGTAGTAGCGCATCTTGCTGACTCTTATTAAATCGATGAATCTCATCAACAAATAAAATTGTTTGCCGATCAAACTGAGCCATGTCATGATGCGCCCGCTCAATCGCCTCCCGGATTTCTTTAACGCCCGCAAGGACAGCAGAGATCGCAATGAAGGAGTGATGAAAGGCGTGTGCAGATAATCTAGCAATCGTAGTTTTGCCAACCCCAGGCGGCCCCCATAAAATCATTGAATGCGGTTGACCACTTTCAAACGCTAAGCGTAATGGTTTGCCGGGTCCCAACAAGTGCGCCTGACCAATCACTTCCTCGATGGTCTTGGGGCGCAAAGCCTCGGCTAATGGCGCGATGGGTTTGGAGTCAAATAGGCTGGGCATCATCTTCGTATTCTCGCACTTTGTACGCTGTTATATCGTCACGACCAAGACATAAAGTCCGCTAAAATGCCAGTCATGAGTGAAAACAAAGAATTCTTAATCGAAAAGAAATTACGCCCCTTGCCGCGTTGGATCTTTATGTCCCGTTGGCTACAGGCTCCTCTTTATATCGGCCTCATTGTCGCCCAAGGTGTTTATGTTTGGCAGTTCTGGTTAGAGCTAATTCATCTCATCACGATGATGAAAGATAAGGAAATGACCGAGACTGCCTTGATGCTGATCGTCTTGGGGCTCATTGATGTGGTGATGATCTCCAATCTCTTGGTGATGGTGATTGTGGGTGGCTGGGAGACCTTTGTCTCACGCTTAGATCTTCATGATCACCCCGATCAGCCCGAATGGCTCTCGCACGTCAATGCTGGGGTTTTAAAGGTCAAACTGGCTACCGCGATTATTGGGATCTCTTCGATTCATTTGCTAAAGACGTTTATCAATGCTGCTTCGTATGACGAGAAAACCTTGCTTTGGCAAACCATGATTCATATAACGTTTGTTCTATCGGCATTAGCGATTGCGTATACCGAGAAGATCATTGCGGCCGCCCACCAGAAACACTAGCAGCGAAAGACTCCATTAGTAATTGCGAATGAGGCTAGCTAGACCCGCCCAGATCAAACACACCGAAGCCACAATCGTTAAATGGGTACGCATGTGCAGGAATGCGTTTGCCATTTGAGCGTTCGCAAAATAGTATGCGTAGGTGCGTTGATCAATTGCGCGCTGAACGATCAAAGTGGCTGCAAGTAAGAGCAGTGCCAATGGGATAAAGATATGAATCGCTAACCACGCAATCAGTGCTGGCATGATCCCCCAAATCCAAACGCTGTGATCCAGCCAGCGATTTTGGGTTGAAGTGCCAATTGTCTTAAAGCAAGCGCCCCAGTGCAAAGCGCCCAAAAAAGAAACAATCACTGCACCATAGGCCACCAATGACTCAAGAGCAATCATATCGTTAGGGCTATCGGCAAGCTGCACCATAAACGCTAACCCAATAAATGGAATGAGCCCCGCGTATCCGAGGATCCGCACAATCGATGGCAACTCACTTTTTGTCGTAGGCATACACTCCACGTCCAGTCTTGCGCCCCAAATTTCCCTTAGCCACCAAATCAATCAGTAGAGGGGATGGGCGATATTTATCGTCTTTAAACTCGTGGTGATACACCTCCATGATCGCTAGACAAGTGTCTAGACCAATGAGGTCAGCCAATGCTAGGGGACCGATGGGATGATTACAGCCCAGTTTCATACCCGTATCAATATCCTCGGGGCTGGCAATTCCTTCATGTAAGACAAAGAAGGCTTCATTAATCATTGGCAAAAGGATGCGATTGACGACAAAGCCAGGTGAGCTTTGGACAGTAATAGGCTCCTTGCCCATACGCGTGGCCATCGCCAGCACAGCCTGCAGCGTTTCAGGACTAGTTTGCTTGCCCATGATGACCTCGATGAGGGCCATCAGGGGTGGGGGATTGAAAAAATGAATCCCAATAAAACGCTCGGGTCGTGAGTTGAGTGAACCCAGGTGCGTAATCGAGATGGACGAGGTATTGCTCGCAATAATCGTATCTTTGCTAACTACCTGATCTACTTGATGCAAGATCGATTCTTTGATGGCTTGATTCTCAGTGGCGGCCTCAATCACCAAAGAGACTGAAGCAAGATCGGTATATTGCGTAGTGGTCTTAATCCGCGCCAAGGTTTGGGATTTTTGCTCAGTACTAATTACTTCTTTTTTAATCAGGCGATCTAGGCTGTTACTTAGTGCTGCTAAGCCTTTCTCAAGTGCCGCATCGCTAACATCCAGTAATACAACATCGTATCCAGCGCTGGCGGCCACTTGAGCAATGCCATTACCCATCGTGCCAGCACCAATGATTCCAATCGAGGTGATGGTCATTTTGCTAGCTTCCTACGTTGATATTGAGTTGCGCCAAACAACTGTTCCTTTTCCTTCGGATCCATCTCAGGCTTACGCAGAGTGGTTAATACCTCAACACCGCGTTGCACTGCAGGTCGTGCACCAACCATCTCAAACCAGCGTTTGAAGTTTGGGTAATCCTTGAGATCCATCCCTTGTTTATCCCAACGTCGTGTCCATGGATAAATAGCAATATCAGCGATGGTGTACTCATTACCAACGATGAACTTATTTTTCTTCAAACGCTCATCCAAGACACCATACAAACGCTTTGCTTCATTGGTATAGCGCTCTATGGCGTAATCAATTTTCTGGGGTGCATATAAACGAAAGTGATGATTTTGGCCCAACATCGGACCTAAGCCACCCATCTGAAACATTAACCATTCCATGGTCTCGTACTTACCCCGAATTGATTTGGGCAAGAAGCGCCCCGTTTTATTAGCAAGATAGAGCAAGATAGCGCCGGATTCAAATAGATGAATCGGTTTGCCAGCGGGGCCATTGGGATCGACGATTGCTGGGATCTTATTATTGGGACTGATTTTCAGAAAAGCGGGTTTAAATTGATCCCCTTTGCCAATATCAATTGGGATGGCGCGCCAATCGCGATCTAAGCGATAGCCGCATTCTTCCATCATGATATGGATCTTATGGCCATTGGGAGTGGCCCAGCTATATACATCGATCATGGATTTTTTCATCATGGTTCTCTTGTAAGTATTGATTAGGGTACTAAGGCTTGTAAACGAAGCAGTGCGGTTTTCAGTGTTGACTCTTGTTTGGCAAAACAAAAACGGATGACACCGGATTCCGTTTGCTTGGCATAGAAGGCGGAGTTTGGAATGGCTGCAACGCCCAACTCTGTGGTTAACCACCGACAGAACTCTGCCTCTGGAAGACTGGCCTCTTTGCGTGGCAGGGCGGTGTAATCAACGCATTGAAAATAACTGCCTGCACACGGCAATAGCTTCAGTGAGGTGCTGGTAAGCCCCGCCCGAAAATAATCGCGTTTGGCTTGGTAAAACGCTGGAAGATTAAGGTAATGCTCGGGGTTTTGCATGTACTGCGCAACCGCGTATTGCATGGGTGTATTGACTGAGAACACATTAAATTGGTGCACCTTGCGATATTCATGCATGAGTGCAGCGGGGGCAGCAATCAATGCGAGTTTCCAGCCCGTCACATGAAAGGTCTTGCCAAAACTAGAGACCAAGAAGCTGCGCTCTGCGAGCGCCGCATGGCGCGCGATACTCTCGTGAGGTTTGCCATCAAACACCATGTGTTCATAGACCTCATCGCTCAGGATCAAGATCGAGGTATCTTTGACCAAGCTATACAAGCGGTCTAAATCGGCAGCATCCCAAATACTCGCCGTAGGATTATGTGGTGTGTTGGTAATAATTAAACGCGTCTTAGGAGTAATTGCATTCGCTAGCGCTTCCCATGGCAAGGCATAGGCATCGACGAGTCCATCATGATCGCGCACAATCTCCATTGCCACAGGAACCGCTTTGCCACCAGCCAATTGGATCGCTGGTAAGTAACTATCAAAGGCAGGTTCAATCACAATGACTTCATCATTAGGGCCAACGCAAGTTTGAATTGCAGTAAAGATCGCTTGGGTTGCCCCAGCGGTGACCGTAATCTCGGAGTGCGGATCGTAGTGATGGCCATAAAGGGTTGCAAGCTTCTGCGCAAGTGCCTCACGCAGTTCAAGAATGCCTGGCATGGGGGCATATTGGTTATGACCCAAACGCATGGCGTGATTGACGGCATCGAGTAGGGCTGGGTCGCACGGAAAGTCCGGAAACCCTTGACCGAGATTAATGGCCTGGTGCTCAGCGGCTAAAGCCGACATGGTGGTGAAAATCGTGGTGCCAACTTGCGGTAGTTTGGAGGTAAACCAGCCCTCGGGCGGAAGACTATCGCTAGAATGTGGAGTTTGGAGCAGCGGTGATGGCATGACTAAATTGTGCCACGCTGACTCTATGTACTTAGGATCATTCATAAATTGCGGTTCTCTTTGCCCTTTGCCCGTTGGTTACCGGAATATCAGATGCCGGGAGTGGTGCGTGCGGATCTTCTCGCTGGATTAACGGGTGCCATTGTGGTGTTGCCCCAAGGGATTGCATTTGCTCTATTAGCAGGCATGCCCCCGCACTATGGTTTGTATGCTGCGATGGTCCCGTGCATCATTGCGGCACTCTTTGGATCTAGCCGCTTAATGGTGACTGGACCAGCCAATGCGATCTCGCTCACCACCATGGCATTGATTGCACCCTTAGCAATTCCGGAGAGTGAGCATTACGTAGTGCTGGTACTCACGCTCAGTTTTCTGATTGGCGTGATTCAGATTGCATTGGGTTTGGGTGGTGTAGGGAAGTGGGTTGAGAAAGTGCCGCACTCGGTGATTGTGGGCTTTACTGCTGGCGCTGCTGTACTGATCATTAATAGCCAAGTTGGAACCTTGTTGGGGATTGAGATCGCGCGTGGCACGAGTGTGCTCGATACTATCGTGCAAACCACCATTGCGATTCATCAAGGCCAGTGGCGACCACAGGTCTTGGCTTTAGTACTGATTACCTTGGTGACCATGCGTTTATGGAAGCCGCTCAATCGATGGATTCCCGCCATGCTGATTGCAGTAATTGTGGGTAGTGTTGCTCTGCTGGTTCTGGAGCAGTACTTCACCGAATTTTCTGGGATCCGTAAGGTGAGTGCGATCCCTGGGGCGTTGCCGCCACTATCCTATCCCGCCCTGTCACTGGAGCATCTGCAAATCCTGTTTGGGCCGGTCTTGGTGATGACTCTGTTGGCCTCCACCGAGGCGATGGCAATCGCACGTGCTTTGGCGCTGAAACGCAATGACTCGTTTGATGCAAATCAGGAGTTCATTGGTCAGGGGCTTGCGAATGTCGGTGGATCCTTCTTCTCAGCCTATCCATCGAGCGGATCGTTTAATCGCTCCGGTGTGAACTTGGCAGCCAATGCGCAAACGCCGTTCGCTGCGATTTGTGCCGCGATCTTCTTATTAGTAATCTTGATCTTTGTTTCACCATTAGCGGAGCATTTGCCTTATGCCGTCATTGCCGCCTTACTCTTAGCGGTGGCTTGGAACCTGATTGATCTTGGGCAAATTCGCCATGAATTTCGCTCGGGGGCGCAAGAATGGATCCCAATGGTCATTACGGCGCTTGGTACCGTGACCATCTCTTTGGAATGGGCCGTTTTAGCGGGTATTTGTAGCGCCGCGATAGCAAAGCGGATTGGCGCGTCTGCAAAATAATTGAAGGTGACTAGAATAGGGTACTAAGCACTATTAAACTAGCCATCATTTATGTTAATTGTTTTATCGCCTGCTAAATCTCTCGATTACGAATCACCGTTCAAGGTTAAGAAACACACCCTACCTGATTTTGTGGGGGAGTCGGCCAAGCTCATTGCAGATCTCAAAAAACTTTCCCCCCAGCAGGTGGGCAAATTAATGGGAATCTCAGACCCATTAGCGGCACTGAACGTGGGTCGTTATCGCGATTGGTCCAAAACATTCACGACTGAGAACAGTCGGCCAGCGCTCCTCGCTTTTAATGGGGATGTGTACGAGGGCTTTGATGCAAAATCCTTGGATGCGAAGGCACTAGACTTTGCGCAAGAGCATGTGCGGATTTTGTCAGGTCTTTATGGAATCTTACGCCCCTTGGACTTAATGCAACCCTATCGCTTGGAAATGGGTACTGCCTTGAAAAATGCCCGTGGTAAGGACTTGTACGCCTTTTGGGGCGATCGCATTACGAAAGCCCTTGAGAAAACACTGAGTCAACAGAAAAAACCATTCTTACTGAACTTAGCATCAGAAGAATATTTCAAGGTACTGCAAGCCGATGCCTTGGGGTGCCCAGTGATCTCGCCGGTTTTTCAGGATGAGAAGGATGGCAAGTACAAAATCATCTCGTTCTATGCCAAGCGAGCACGGGGACTCATGGCGCGCTTTGTGGTGGAGAATCGCATTACAGACCCTGTAGAACTCAAGCACTTTAAATCCGAAGGCTATCGCTATAGCGCCGCAGAATCGAAGCCGGATAAACCCGTATTTCGTCGTGCGGAACAAGCGAAGTAAATTCTGAAGTAAATATATTTAGCAGGAGTGCTTATTCATTATGGCGGTTCATCGTTCCAAAACATCTCAACGGACCTCGCCTGAGACCGAGCGCTTGGTAGCGGATTCCATTTCCTTGGCGGCATCGGGTAGTCAGGTTGAAGATCGGTTTTGGGAGGAGCGTTTACGAACTCGTCTTCTCAAGCTTCTGAAGAGTCATCATCAATCAGTGATTGATGCGGCGCTTGATCAAACCTTTCGGATCAATACGGTTGCCTTTGAAGTGTTAGCCGATACCGCCGAGACCTTGGCCGAGTCCATGAGTTTTGAGCATGAGGGTTCGCATTGGGATGCATTACTCATTGCAATGCCCATTGTGGCCCATACTCGTTATCAAATTCCTTCAGGGCCCTTGCCCGTTTCCTTAATTGAAGCATCAGCTAGCGCATTGCAACGCGCAGTGGCTGCCGAGGGCACACAATTTGCGATCGTGCCTTGGCTCTACAGCATTGATCAAATGCCCCATTCGCATACCCAAACGCGCACCTTACTTGAAACCTTGGCGAATGCCGCCGTATCCGGTGGTGAGATGAAACTCGAGCTGCGTGATATGTCAGAGACCATTGCTGTTCTGGCCGATCCCCGCTTCATTCTGGCGGTGATCATTGCGCCACATCAACAGCCGATCTTTCGGTGGCAAATGGATGGGCCTCAGCGCCAAGAACGTGGTGTAGCCTTAGTCGAGTGGCAAAGTGCCATGTACGATCCACTGTGCCAACTCTTACCTGGTTGTGAGTTTGAGCTTCTCTTGCCCGAGGCGTATTTCACGAACTGCCGCTTGGCCGATAAACATGTGCGGCCCTTGAGTATTCGTGCAGCCGTGAACTTTCTAGAATCGACTCTTGGCGTACTACCCGCTGGCTTGTCAAGTGTGGTCGGTGCCTTTGGTGAAGAGCAAGCCGATGAGTACCGCATCGCGTTTAGCCTCAAGGGCTCTTCAGAAATTATCTATGGAGTGATTTGGCCCTTATACGATCGTGAGAGTGTGGCCAGTGACGCCCTTAATGATGTCTCGGACGAAGAGAGTCCGATTAAACGGATTTGCGATGCCTTGCATGACGCTGGTGTGGAAGATGTATTCCGGCACGCCGTGTTATTTACACCCGAGTTATGTGACGATTGTGGGGTACCACTATTTCCAGATCGGCAGGGTGAGGTAGTTCATGCCGAGATGCCCGAAGATAGTCCTTCGCAGCAACCGTTATTTCATTAATTGGTATTGGATGGATTACTTCTCGAGGGCGAGAAGGTGGGCTTCCTTGCCTTCTTTCATCGCCACGGTCTTACATTCATCTGCCACCCGAACACCCGTTTTGATGTTAAATAGCATTGCTTTTGGACCAATCACCACTAAATCAAGGCCGCTGTCGTAGTTCTTAAACCGCATACTGCCTGGTAAGGACTGCTCCTTGAGCATGGCATAGGATTTAGAGCGCCATTGCACCTCGAGCTTTTCAACGGGGCCGCTCGTAATAAAGCGCTCATTGTTACTACAGGTCCAGACATGCGGCACAGTCAATGCGCTCTGTTGAGCATGAACTTGTTGCGCAAGACCAAGCGCCATACTCACGAGCAATACTGCAAGTAATGAGCTTGGTAATTTGCGCATGCTGTCTCCTGAAATAAGTCTTTTGTAGAAATTGATCTTAACCCAAAAGATGCTTAACGCCCGCTTGTTCCTCGAGCAACTCGTTTAAGGTCAAGGTCATGCGTTCGCGGGAGAATGCATCAATTTCTAAACCCTTCACGAGGGTGTATTCACCGTTCGCGCAGATCACAGGGAAGCCATAAATGATCTCAGCGGGGATCTCGTAATCACCAGCGGACGGAATGCCCATCGTGACCCATTTACCGTTGGTACCCAAGACCCAATCGCGCACATGATCAATCGCGGCATTGGCTGCAGAGGCGGCTGACGATAAGCCGCGTGCTTCAATGATGGCGGCACCACGCTTGCCCACCGTTGGAATAAAGACATCTTTGTTCCAAGCAGGATCATTAATGAGGTCTTTCACTGACTGACCATTGACCGTCGCAAAGCGATAGTCGGGGTACATGGTTGGACTGTGATTACCCCACACAATCAGTTTCTCAATATCAGCGACTGCTTTATTGGTCTTGCTTGCCAATTGGGAGAGGGCACGGTTGTGATCAAGACGCAACATGGCAGTGAAGTTCTTGGCTGGTAGGCTAGGCGCAGACTTCATGGCAATGTAGGCATTGGTATTGGCAGGGTTGCCAACCACTAATACCTTGACGGTGCGCTTAGCGACTTGATCAAGTGCTTTGCCTTGAGCCGTAAAAATTTGCGCATTGGCGGAGAGTAAATCTTTGCGCTCCATACCTGGGCCGCGGGGACGAGCACCGACCAAGAGAGCGACATCAATGTCTTTGAAAGCGGTCATTGGATCGCTATGCGCAGTCATTCCGGCCAATAAAGGGAATGCACAATCTTCCAGTTCCATCATGACCCCTTTGAGGGCTTTTTGTGCCTTCTCATCCGGGATCTCCAGTAACTGCAGAATGACGGGCTGATCTTTGCCCAACATATCGCCATTGGCAATACGAAACAGTAGGGAATAACCAATTTGACCTGCTGCACCAGTGACAGCGACACGCATAGGGGCTTTTGCCATTACAAACTCCGGATAAAGGGTTAATGATGAATTTGCTTACAAACCATTAGTTTACATTTACACTAGAGTTAAGTCTTTTATAAGATAAAAGAATCACGATTAATTACGATGCGATCCGTAGAGCAATCCGCTAGCTTTAGCCCTCTGTATCAACAGATCAAAGAGCTCTTATTGGAGAGCTTACAAGCTGGTGAGTGGCAACCTGGGCAGCCAATCCCCAGTGAAATGGACCTAGCCGAGCGCTATAAGGTAAGCCAAGGAACTGTGCGTAAAGCCATCGATGCCCTTGCGGCTGAGAATGTGGTGGTGCGACATCAAGGGAAGGGTACCTTTGTAGCCAGTCATCGCGAAGATGCGGTGCAATTTCGGTTCTTACGTCTTGCGCCAGATGATGGCAAAGAGCTAATTCTGAAGAGCACTTTCCTGAGCTGTGAATCACGCCAGGCCGATGCGCATATTGCTGCGCTTTTGGAACAGAAGCCAAGCGACCCAGTAATCGAAGTCAAAAGAATTCAGCGCTTTGGTGGGCAACCAACGGTCTTTGAGACCATTTATCTTGTGTCAAAGCGTTTTGAGGGAATTAGCCTCGAGCGCTTAAGTGCTTGGCATGGTCCCTTGTATGGCTTTTATGAGAGCGAATTCAATACCCATATGGTCTGGGCCGAGGAGCAAATCAAGGCTGTGAATGCCAGTGCTGAGTTGGCCAACCATCTCAACCTTGCCCCTAGTGCAGCGCTTTTGTCTGTAGAGCGCCGTAGCTTCACGTATGGCAATAAACCGGTAGAGGTCCGTATGGCGTATTACGAGACGACAAAGTTGCATTATGTGAACGAATTAAGCTAATGCATTAAGGATAAACACCTAAAGATATATTAATTAATTTACATAAAATCAATAAGTTAGGCTATTCGATGCAAAAAAGTGTCCACTAAGTCTGACGTTTCTAATAGAATATGTTGCAATACAACAATTTAACAATTTGGCCCATCATTCGTCAGGATTACAACCAGCTATGAGTGACTCACACCAGGACTCAAATCCAGCCCAGCAGCGGCCAGTGTTCCGGAACATCGGGATTGCACAACTTGCCCAATATCGACTTCCTTGGCCTGGCAAAGTTTCCATCCTTCACCGCATTTCTGGCGCCGCCTTATTCCTGTTTCTTCCCTTCATCCTCTTTTTGTTCGATAAAAGCCTAGCCTCCGAGGTCAGCTTTGCCTATTTCTCGAACTTGCTGGGTAACCCGCTTGTGAAATTGATTTGCTTAGGCTTAATTTGGGGCTATTTGCATCATTTCTGCGCCGGGATTCGTTACTTGTTCCTTGATCTTGAGATTGGAGTGGACAAGGCAGCCGCCAATCGTTCGGCGGTATCGGTCATGGTAATTAGTCTAACGTTGACTGCGATACTGGGTCTGCGTTTATTTGGTCTCTTCTAGGTCGAACGCTATGTCAAAAAATAATATTGGTCCTAAGCGTCTGGTGGTTGGTGCTCATTACGGGCTTAAAGAATGGATTATTCAGCGCGTTACCGCGATCGTCATGATTGCATTCACTGTTGTTTTATTGATCGCTTATCTTCTGAACGGTAATCCCAGTTATGACGGTTGGGCAGGCTTGTTTGCCAATCAGTTCATGAAGGTGCTGACCCTCCTTGCCTTGCTCAGTCTTTTCTACCACGCTTGGATTGGTGTGCGTGATATTTGGATGGATTATGTGAAGCCCGTTGGCATTCGCTTGGGTCTACAGGTGCTTACTGTTTTATGGCTCGTCGGCTGTGCTGCGTATGCCATTCAGATCCTATGGAAAGTGTAAAAAATGACAGCCATTAAAAAATCACTTCCCCGCAGGCGTTTTGATGCTGTGATCGTAGGGGCCGGCGGTTCCGGGATGCGGGCAGCCTTGCAACTCTCGGAAGCAGGACTCAGCGTTGCAGTCTTATCAAAAGTATTCCCAACCCGTTCGCATACGGTCGCTGCCCAAGGTGGTATTGGCGCATCGCTTGGCAATATGAGTGAGGACAACTGGCACTATCACTTTTATGACACTGTTAAAGGATCCGATTGGTTAGGTGACCAAGACGCGATTGAGTTTATGTGCCGTGAGGCACCGAAGGTGGTGTATGAGCTTGAGCATTTCGGTATGCCATTTGATCGCAATGCCGATGGCACGATTTACCAACGCCCCTTTGGTGGCCATACTGCAAACTACGGTGAGAAACCTGTGCAGCGCGCTTGCGCAGCGGCTGACCGAACTGGGCACGCCATGCTACACACTCTGTATCAACGCAATGTCAGAGCCAAGACCCATTTCTTTGTTGAGTGGCTCGCGCTTGATTTAATTCGGGATGCAGAGGGTGATGTCGTGGGTGTCACCGCACTGGAAATGGAAACGGGTGAGGTTTATATCCTCGAAGCCAAGATTACTTTGATGGCCACTGGTGGAGCAGGCCGTATTTGGGCTGCATCGACCAATGCATATATCAATACGGGTGACGGTATGGGCATGGCAGCGCGCGCTGGCTTACCGTTGGAGGATATGGAGTTCTGGCAGTTTCATCCAACTGGTGTTGCGGGCGCAGGCGTTTTGCTTACTGAGGGCTGTCGTGGTGAGGGTGGAATCTTGCGCAATAAAAATGGTGAGCGTTTTATGGAACGCTATGCACCCACACTGAAGGATTTAGCTCCCCGTGATTTTGTATCGCGCTCAATGGATCAAGAAATTAAAGAAGGCCGCGGTTGTGGTCCAGATGGTGATTACGTGGTGTTGGATCTCACGCACATTGGTGCAGAGACCATCATGAAGCGCTTACCATCGGTCTACGAAATTGGTATGAACTTTGCGAACGTGGATGTGACCAAAGAACCCATTCCTGTGGTGCCAACGATTCATTATCAAATGGGTGGTATCCCCACGAATATTCATGGTCAAGTAGTGGTTCCGAAGAATGGCAACCCCAATACGATTGTGAACGGCCTCTACGCGATTGGTGAGTGCTCATGCGTTTCAGTGCATGGTGCAAATCGTCTGGGCACAAACTCTCTCTTAGATCTTTTGGTCTTTGGTCGTGCTGCAGGTAATCACGTGGTACAGGCCAATCTGAAGGCCCGTGAGCACAAACCATTGCCTGCGGATGCTGGTGAGTTCACGCTCGAGCGGATTGCCAAGCTTGATAACAGCAGTTCGGGTGAGTATGCGCAAGATCTTGCGAACGATATTCGTAAGACGATGCAAACCTACGCTGGCGTGTTCCGCAACCAAGAGTTGCTCGACGAGGGTGTGCGCAAGATGGCAGAGCTCACTGAGCGTGCCAAACACCTGTGGGTGAAAGATAAATCGCAGATCTTCAATACCGCGCGAATTGAAGCGCTAGAAATTGACAACTTAATTCAGACGGCTAACTCCACCATGATTTCGGCGGCAGCGCGTAAGGAAAGTCGCGGCGCGCACGCGCATGACGATCATCCGAAGCGGGACGATGCCAATTGGATGAAACATACCCTGTGGTACGAAGGCAATCATTTAGATTACAAGCCGGTACAACTTAAACCCCTGACGGTGGAGTCGGTTCCACCCAAAGAGCGTACGTTCTAATACTTGGATAAAGACTATGAGTGATACCCGTATCTTTGAAATCTATCGTTACGATCCAGAGGTTGATAAAGCCCCTCGGATGCAACGCTATGAGTTAGAGCTCAAGGGTGAGCGCATGCTCCTAGACGCCCTGATCTCGCTGAAGAAACAAGATGAGAGTATTTCCTATCGTCGTTCTTGTCGTGAAGGCGTTTGTGGCTCTGATGCCATGAACATTAATGGTAAAAATGGCCTTGCATGTCTAACCAATATGCGTTCCTTGCCGCAGAAGATTACTCTGCGTCCTTTGCCAGGGTTACCAGTGGTGCGTGATCTCATTGTCGACATGACTTTGTTCTTTAAGCAATACCTCTCGATCAAGCCCTACTTGATTAATGACATGCCGCCGCCCGAGAAGGAGCGTTTGCAAAGTCCGGCAGAGCGTGAAGAGCTCGATGGTTTGTATGAGTGCATTCTGTGTGCGTCGTGCTCAACCTCGTGCCCATCGTTTTGGTGGAACCCCGATAAATTTGTCGGACCAGCGGGCCTACTTCAAGCCTATCGATTTATTGCCGATAGCCGCGATCAAGCAACTGCCGAGCGCTTAGATAATTTGGAAGATCCGTATCGCTTGTTCCGCTGCCACACCATCATGAACTGCGTTGACGTATGTCCAAAACATCTCAACCCAACTAAGGCGATTGGCAAGATTAAAGAATTGATGGTGCGTCGGGCAGTATGAGCCTTGATGCTAAGCAGATTTATCAGCTTCGCAGTGCAGCGCGACGCGGTTTGTTGGAAAACGATTTAATTCTGGAGCGTTTCTTTCATCGATTCGCTCATGAACTAAATGATGAGCAGGGCAAGGCGCTATCGACGCTCTTGCAATTGGATGACAATGATTTGCTGGATTTGTTATTGGCTCGCAAAGAGTTAAATCCGGCAATGGATTCCGAGCCTGCACGAGCGGTGTTGGGTATGTTGCGTCAACGATAATGAATTGCATTGACTGATTGGGAATAAATCATGATTGAATCAAACATCAAAGCCAAACTTTCTTTTTCTGACGGTACGCCCGATATCGAGCTGCCAATTTATAAGGGCACTCAGGGTCCTGATGTGATTGATATTCGTAAGCTTTATGGTCAAACCGGAAAGTTCACTTACGACCCTGGCTTTTTATCGACTGCCGCTTGCAGTTCAAAGATCACCTTTATTGATGGCGATAAAGGCGAGTTACTCTATCGCGGTTACCCCATTGAAGATCTGGCCAAGAAGTGCGACTTCCTGGAGGTTTGCCAACTTTTAATTAATGGTGAGTTGCCGAATCAGAAACAAAATCGTGAGTTTCAAGACATGATCATGCATCACACCATGGTGCATGAGCAAATGCAGTTCTTCTTGCGTGGATTCCGGCGTGACGCACACCCCATGGCTGTCTTAACGGGCTTAGTTGGCGCGATGGCCGCCTTCTATCATGATGAAATTGATTATGGTGACGCCAAGGCGCGGGAGATTGCGCAAATTCGGTTGATTGCCAAGATGCCAACTTTAGTGGCCATGTCATACAAGTACTCGATTGGCCAACCGTTTATGTACCCAGACAATAACCTATCGTACACCGCAAACTTCATGCGCATGATGTTTGCGACGCCATGCGAGCCTTATAAAGTCAATCCGGTCTTGGTTCGTGCGCTCGATCGCATCTTCATCTTGCATGCCGATCATGAGCAAAATGCATCGACCTCTACCGTGCGCTTGGCTGGATCATCGGGCACCAACCCGTTTGCTGCCATCTCTGCCGGTATTGCGTGCCTTTGGGGTCCAGCCCATGGCGGTGCCAATGAGGCCTGTCTTGAGATGTTGAACTCCATTCAGGCAAGCGGTGGCGTGGAGAAGATTGGTGAATTTATTGCCCAAGTGAAAGATAAAAACTCGAATGTACGTCTGATGGGCTTTGGTCACCGCGTCTATAAGAACTTTGATCCCCGCGCCAAGCTCATGCGTGAGACCTGTCATGAGGTTCTAAAAGAGCTTGGATTAGAGAACGATCCACTTTTCAAACTCGCCATGACCCTCGAGAAAATTGCGCTTGAGGACGATTACTTTGTGGGTCGTAAGCTCTATCCGAACGTCGATTTCTACTCCGGCATCGTGCAGCGAGCACTCGGTATTCCGACCGAGATGTTTACCTGCATCTTTGCGCTCGCCCGAACCGTTGGTTGGATTGCCCAGTGGGAAGAAATGATTACCGATGCTGAATACAAGATTGGTCGCCCTCGTCAATTATTCACCGGTGCAACCCCCCGAGCCGTCCCCGCGATTTCTGAGCGAAAATAAGCCTTCTATTGCTTCTTTTGCTTTAAAGGGAATTATGCGTACGCTTTATGACAAGTTGTGGGATGAGCACGTCGTTCATTCGGAGGAAGACGGCACGGCAACCATCTACATTGATCGACAGTTGCTTCATGAGGTGACAAGCCCACAAGCCTTTGAAGGCTTAAGTCTTGCTGCTCGCCCAGTCTGGCGTGTTTCAGCCAACCTCGCGGTCTCCGACCACAATGTGCCCACCACGGATCGCTCTGAAGGCATTGCCGACCCGGTTTCGAAGTTGCAAGTCGATACCTTGGATCAAAATTGCGATCGCTTCGGCATTACCCAATACAAGATGAATGATCAGCGTCAGGGGATCGTACACGTGATTGGCCCTGAGCAGGGCGCTACCTTACCTGGGATGACCGTGGTGTGTGGGGATTCGCATACGAGCACGCACGGTGCGTTTGGAGCGTTGGCCTTTGGGATTGGCACATCCGAGGTTGAGCATGTGCTTGCAACCCAAACCCTGCTCATGAAAAAGAGTAAGAACATGTTGGTGCGGGTTGAGGGTCGCCTACAACCCGGTAGCACGGCAAAAGACATTATCTTGGCTGTGATTGGCAAGATTGGTACCGCCGGTGGCACGGGCTACACCATGGAGTTTGCGGGTGAAGCCATTCGTCAGTTATCGATGGAAGGGCGCATGACCATTTGCAACATGGCGATTGAAGCCGGCGCGCGCGCTGGCTTGGTTGCCGTTGATGAAACCACGATCGAATACATCCAAGGTCGACCCTACGCCCCCAAGGGCGAGGCCCTGCGTCAAGCGTTGCAGTATTGGCGTACCTTGCATTCAGACCCCGGCGCTCATTTTGACCGTGTGGTTGAGTTGCGTGCAGAAGAGATTGCACCGCAAGTGAGTTGGGGCACCTCCCCAGAAATGGTGCTGCCGATTGGTAGTCGCGTACCTGATCCAGAGCGAGAGCGTGATCCTGTCAAGCGTCAAGCGATGGAGCGCGCCTTGCAATACATGGGGCTTCTGCCCAATTTGCCACTCGATACGATCTATGTCGATAAAGTTTTCATCGGCTCATGCACCAACAGCCGGATTGAAGACTTGAGAGCCGCCGCTAAAGTGGTTGAGCGTTTGGGTAAGAAAGTTGCAGTCAACGTGAAGCAAGCCTTGGTTGTTCCTGGCTCTGGTTTGGTGAAAGCGCAGGCGGAGCGCGAAGGGCTTGATCGGGTCTTTAAGGCTGCAGGTTTTGAGTGGCGTGAGCCGGGTTGCTCAATGTGTCTGGCGATGAACGCTGATCGTTTGGAACCCGAAGAGCGCTGTGCCTCAACCTCCAACCGCAATTTTGAGGGTCGCCAGGGGGCGGGTGGTCGAACTCATTTAGTAAGTCCCGCAATGGCTGCTGCCGCAGCGATTGAGGGACATTTTGTGGATGTGCGCAAGATTGCCTAATTTTTCCTAGAATACAAATATGAACTCTTTAATGCGCTCTGGATTAATTCTTCTGTCAGCGATTATGCTGGCAGCTTGCTCTAACACCTGGACAGGTGTTGGCAAAGATTTGCAGGAGATGGGCAAAAAAATGGATCCTCAAGCAAAGCCCGCAGAGACTGCACCGAATCCAGCCAGTACTCCAAGCACAAATACCAATAACAAAGACGTTACAGTCACACCGGTCAAATAATCATGGATGCATTTACGGTTTATCAGGGACTAGTTGCCCCATTGGATCGCGAGAACGTCGATACCGACGCGATTATTCCGAAGCAGTTCCTAAAATCGATTCAGAAGACTGGTTTTGGTCAGAACCTCTTCGATGAGTGGCGCTATCTGGATCAGGGCGAGCCTGGTCAAGACTGTTCGAAGCGCCCCCTAAACCCCGACTTTGTCTTAAATCAGCCGCGTTACCAAGGAGCCGGTATCTTGCTAGCCAGAAAAAACTTTGGCTGCGGAAGCTCCCGGGAGCATGCACCCTGGGCCTTAACCCAATTTGGCTTTCGGGCCATTATTGCTCCAAGTTTTGCGGACATCTTCTTCAATAATTGCTTTAAGAATGGTCTCTTACCTGTGGTTTTATCGGAGCAAGAGGTTGATCATTTATTCAATGAGACCAAGGCGTTCTCAGGCTATCAGCTCACCATTGACCTTGAGAGCCAAGAAGTGATTGCCCCAGATGGGCGTCGCTATCGCTTTGAGGTCACCCCATTTCGGAAGTATTGTTTGCTCAACGGTCTAGACGATATTGGCCTGACCTTGCGGCATGCCGATAAAATAAAAGCTTTTGAGGCAGAACGCATATTGCGCATGCCATGGCTTGCGACCCAGCTCCCGTAGTCTGACGCATTCCTGGCGCTCAATGGGCTAGCGCCATTACATAAAGGTTCATGATGAAGATTGCTGTTCTCCCGGGCGATGGCATTGGTCCGGAAATCGTTGCGCAAGCCGTAAAAGTTCTAGAAGCGCTCAAGTTACCCCTCGAGATGGAAACCGCTCCCGTTGGCGGAGCTGCCTATGATGTAGCGGGTCATCCATTGCCTCCAGCCACTCTCGATTTGGCCAAAGCAGCCGATGCCATCTTATTTGGAGCGGTGGGTGACTGGAAATACGACACGCTAGCGCGCGAGTTCAGGCCCGAGCAAGCGATTTTGGGTCTACGCAAGCATTTGAGCCTCTTTGCAAACTTCCGCCCAGCGATTTGTTACAAGGAGTTAACCGCTGCCTCGAGCCTAAAACCTGAAATTGTGGGTGGCTTAGATATCCTGATCGTGCGCGAACTCAATGGCGATATCTATTTTGGCTCACCCAAGGGTATTCGTAATGCTCCTGATGGTCTTTTTGTGGGGGCACGCGAAGGTTTTGACACCATGCGCTATAGCGAACCCGAGATTGAGCGCATTGCGCACGTCGCATTTGTAGCGGCACGCAAACGTAATCGCAAAGTGTGCAGTGTGGATAAATCCAATGTGTTGGAGACCTCTCAGTTATGGCGCGAGGTCATGACCCGCATTGCAAAGGAATACAGCGATGTAGAGTTAAGTCATATGTATGTGGATAACGCTGCCATGCAATTGGTACGCGCCCCCAAATCATTCGATGTGATCGTGACCGGTAACTTGTTTGGAGACATTCTCTCCGATGAGGCCGCCATGCTCACGGGCTCCATTGGCATGTTGCCTTCCGCATCGCTTGATAAGAACAATAAAGGTTTGTATGAACCCAGCCATGGCTCAGCCCCTGACATTGCTGGAAAGAATATCGCCAATCCCTTGGCCACCATTTTGTCAGCAGCCATGATGTTGCGCTTTTCTCTTAACTTAGCAAATGAAGCCGAGCGCATTGAGAAGGCTGTGCAAACGGTGCTGGCGCAAGGTTATCGCACGGCCGATATTGATACAGCTGGAATGAAACGCGTATCCACCTCCGAGATGGGTGATGCGGTGGTTGCGGCTCTTCGTTAATTAAATCATCAAAAGAACTTAAATATGGCATATACCCCTTTAGTAAATCCTGTAGTTGGTTTGGTTGGTTGGCGCGGCATGGTTGGCAGTGTGCTCATGCAACGCATGCAAGATGAGAACGACTTTACTTGCATCGAACCCATTTTCTTTAGCACCAGTAATGCCGGTGGTGAGGTGCCATTGATCAATGGTCAACGAGTTACTAAAAGTGAGACCCGTTTGCAAGATGCCAATGATGTGAAGGCCTTAGCCCGTTGCGATGTCATTTTGACCTGTCAGGGCGGTGATTACACCAAAGCAATTTACCCCCAGCTGCGCGCAGCGGGTTGGCAAGGGCATTGGATTGATGCAGCGAGCACACTGCGGATGGAAAACGATGCGGTGATTGTGTTGGATCCCATTAATCGTCCGGTGATTGATAAAGCACTGGACTCTGGTGGTAAGAACTGGATTGGTGGTAATTGCACAGTGAGTTTAATGATGCTCGCCATGGGTGGGCTTCTCAAAAGCGGCAATGTCGAGTGGATTAGTGCCATGACCTATCAAGCAGCCTCTGGTGCAGGAGCTGCCAATATGCGTGAGCTGCTCGAGCAAATGGGCACTTTGCATCATAGCGTAGCCAGTGAACTCGCCAATCCGGCTTCATGGATTTTGGATATTGATCGCAAGGTAGCGCAGACCATTCGTTCGGCAGAGTTCCCCAAAACCAACTTTCGGAACACTGCATTAGCTGGGAG
>VFQS010000725.1_pt1 | contig 34525 bp, 34 predicted proteins | sample 3512361 | NCBI WGS metagenome assembly VFQS01 (sample SAMN10412375, study PRJNA504923) | tailings metagenome | isolation source: Relicate 1 Philex TSF3 active mining | place: Philippines
TTCTGATTCGTTTTGTTCTGATTCGTTTTCAGACTCTTCAGACTCTTCCATGTTTGATAATTCAGATTCTTCGTCGTCATCGTAAAGTTCATTAAATTTATGAGTGTTGTATCCTTTTATTTTTTCCTTCATATAATCGCCATTAAACATGTTATTAAGTAACTCTTTGTTATTGTTACGATGATTATTATAAACGAACATAACATGAGTAAATGGAATAGCAAATATCTTCGAGACGATATCAATAATCTCGGTATAGTTGTTTGGATCAAAATACTCGTTCCCGTTAATAGGAGTATACTTTACGTTTTTGATATATGCTAAAATCACACGTTCATAAATAACGTTATATTCCGTTTTATAACAAGCAATATCAAACATTTTTCCTTGCACTTTATGATCATTCAAACGTTCTATAATTGAACGTTTCGTTCTTCCTATTTTAACGTGATGTTTACGTTTGAATACATAGATCCAACCAGGTTCGTAGCAGGAATTATTTTGTTTAATTTCTTCAAGCGATTTGCATGAAATGTATCAAACAGTAATTATCAATTTTGAAATTGTGCTATTTTAATAATAATAAATAAATGCAAATAGGTTTTTGCAAATTTAAAAGAATAAGTGGTCCAACTTATATATCAATATTATCTCCAACAGAAAAAATAAATATGGATGATATAATAAAAAATCATTTACAAAATTATTTACAAAACTTTGAAGATTATGAAAGGAGACAAACTGTAATTGAAAATAGAGTAACTGTGTTTGAACAACCATTATATCTAGAAATGTTAAATGGACGCATGATTTCTGAAAATGAATATAAAAAAATTTGCAACGAAGGATCACTTGATATGAATGAGTGTATTAATGATCTTGATTTATCTATTGACATGAATTTAATGCCAATTGAATATACAAAAATAAATTATAGAAAACCTTAGGCGTGTGTAAGGTTTTATTTGTTTTATTTGTTTTATTTATTTTATTAATTTATTTGTTTTATTTGTTTTATTAATTTATTTGTTTTATTAATTTATTAGTTTATTTGTTTTATTATTTTTATTAGTTTTATTATTTTTATTAGTTTGTTTTATTAGTTATTTGTTTTATTAAATTAACACTTTGTTTTTATTTGTTTTAGGCCTTAATCGACCGAAGGTCTCATGAGCGCTACGCGCGGTCGTCTTACGACTCAGAAGGCTTAAGCCTTCACAAGTATGACAAGATCAGTTTTTTTCATTGTTTTTATTATATCGAGAGTTAATTCTGGTTTTCTGCCGATGAAAGCTTGGATATTTTCACCTACATAAGCTTTTAATTCTTCAACTTTCATCTTATTTGCTTGACTAGAAGTTAAGAATTTAGTTTCAACAGGTTTTACTTGGACTGGAACTGCTGCTTTTGCTTTCTTAGGGCTTTTACGGCCTTCTGGAAAGTAGACATTCTGTTGTTCTTCTGTCATTTCTTTCCACATTTTGCTTAATTCAGCACGTAAATCACTATCTTTACCAAAATGTTTGCCTTGAGCTTTCCATACTTTACGTTGTTCACTAGAGAATTTCACAAAACCTGTAGCTGCTTTTTTAGGTAATGGATTACCGTTTTCATCCACTTTGTCTTTTTTATTAACATTGCGAACTTTAAGTTCCATACCACCTAAGATTTTTTCTACAGTTTTTAATAATTCTTCTTCACTAATATCAGATTCGAATTCTTTTTTCAAACCTTTAGCAAATTCTTTAGTATAAGCTTTAGCTAATTGAACATCGAAAATAGAATCATTGGATTTAACAGGGATTAAATAAGTAGTAGACATTATGAGTGTGATTAATTATAAGTAATTATTTGAAGCTGTAGTGACAAACGTCCAGAAAATCAATTTTAACCAAAAATTCACGTTAAGGCTTAAATTGATTTTTTTTATTATAAACTAGGAGTAAATCAAAGATAAAACAAAGGAAATGGAAATGTTCATAGCTACTTATACTGAAAAATTTGATAATGATCCAATATCATGTAAAGTAATTGGAGTTCATACTACAATTGATGAAGCAATTGAGTGTACATTAAAGTACTTAGTTGTTGATAAAGAAATGTTTTTCAGTTACATGCATGATGATATTGAAGCTAACGAGCATATTGAGAATCCAACTACATTAGAAGATAAGTTAAATAACGATTTACTCGAATGGCATAATTCATTAGAAGAGAAATTTACTAATTATGAGTTATTTATAGAAAATATAATGCCAATATTATTAAGACATATTAGAACAACAAAACAATTGCGTGAGTATTGCAAAGAACACGATGATGATTTTGGATATTATTGGAATATAAATATACAAAAAATAAAAACCAAATAAACTACTAAAAACAAAATAAACTACTAAAAACAAAATAAACTATAATAAAAAACAAAACACAATAAAACATAAACCTTACACTCGCCTAAGGTTTTAATCATGTTACCAAAATGAATAATTTCAATATTTTGTAGTTAATGAAAAGAATGAACGTTACATATTACGAACTTACTCCATCTATTCATGTGCAATGCGTAGATGGAAAATACTTTGAGTTTGTACAACTAATAAGACCTTTTGGATTTACCGAACGTCTACAGAGATTAGTGTATAAGTTTGAATGGAAAAAAATAGGTAATAGAAAATATTTAACCATAAAAGGCCTTAAAACTTTTATTACTTATTTAAAAAATTCTGCTTCTAGAAAAAATGGATTGTTTAACAAAGTCATTACTGAAACAATTATTGAGAGATTAAGTAAATTAGACGTTAAATAAATTAAACCTTACACTCGCCTAAGGTTTTAAATATTAATTCATGTATTTTATAGTATCATTTTTATATAATAAAAAATGTTTATATTAGTTAAAGTTTTTGAAAGAATTCATGAATTAAGTTTTATTTTTTTTACACACACAAAACAAATGTGTGTGTAATTTTTGAAAAGTATAGAAGTTAAAATTTATAAAAAGTATAAAAATCATGTTTTCTAAAATTTACAGGCGATTTTTATGCCTATGATTTTTTTATAAATTTTTTTCGAAAAATAATATTTTTAAAATTTAAGAATTCTGCAAAGTTCTGCAAAGTTCTGCAAAGTTCTAAAAAGTTCTTTTTTCTTTATATATTTATGATACAAAATATAAAACTAAAGTTAAAATGTTCTACATTATTTAAACGATTTAAATAAATATTTATTTTATAATAAATGCAATGTTCTAATTGTAATAAAAAATTTATTCATCAAATTAGATATGAGAATCATATTAAATCTAATATATGTAAACAAACTTATAATTGTTTTATTTGTCATAAAACATTTACAACTAAATTTAGCCAAAACAAACATTATATAAATTGCAGAGAAACTATAGATTTAGAACAATTGTTAAATGAAAAAATACAATATGAGAAAAGTCTCAAAGATAAAGAAATACAATATGAGAAAATTATTAAAGATCAAAAACAACAATATGAGAAAATTATTAAAGATAAAGACGCTACTATTAAAAGACTCGAAGACAGATGTGATAATTTATCAATGCAAAAAAATACAGTACAGTATATCAATAATAATACAAATCATACAAATCATACAAATCATACAAATCATACGAATACAATTGTATTCACTGATCTTAGAAAACTAAACCAAGAGTTTATAAATGAAGAATTGGCTAATATTAACTTTTTAAACACTAATGATCCCTTTCAGGAAATTTGTAATCATGTTAATAATTCTCAGTTAGGTTTGAATTATATTACCAAAGATAAAGCTCGTAATGTTATTCTATTTAAAGATGAGAACGATAATCAGTCTTCTGATATTACAAAAATTGGAAAAATGATTCATAAAAGTATTGAGCCAAAGATAATTGATGTAAAATATTCGGATCATAAATCAGGTAATAAGAAATATAGACGAAAAATCGAAGAATTAAGTAATTCAACAACAGATGTATACAATAAAATAATGAAGGAATGTATAGCAGGTGCAAAAACGTCTGACGAAATTAAAATAATTAGATCGTCTCTTAAAGATAAATTTGAGCAAATTACCGAAAAGATAAAAGAACTTATGGATTCATACGAATCGTCCTTCGGACTCAGAGCGCTTGCGCGATCCAGAAGGAGATCATCATATCAAATACGGAATAGATGTCATATTTTCGTATGTGCTTAAGGGGATAAAAGACTGTATCAGAATAAAAGATAATTCTCTCTTTATATTAGTGAATGAAGTTCGTTCTTCGGACTCAGAGCGCTTGCGCGATCAAGAAAAAATAATTGAAATACGTGATACGGAAAATCATGTACAAAATTTGATATACGTAGAATTGCTTAGAATATCTATGTATGTAATGAAAACATGCAAGAAGCTTAAAAAATCATGCAAGGATTATGTAGAAGTAATAGAAGAGACGATAGAGTTATTAAAATGCAAAGATGAAGGTAGAATAAAAATGAGAATCGCGCAAGCGCTCATGAGTCCAAAGGACGATCCAGAATCAGATATCGTCGATTGATTTAATATCGTATGCTCAAGTTTAAAACCTATCGCGCGAAGCGATCTGAGTGTAAAATAAAAATTTCAAAACTGAACTAGGTGTTGAGTTTTGTGCTTTCATAACATTGCCATATCTACGAGTCAAAATTTCGCAATTTTGTCATATCTTCCTACAATGTTATTAACAATAGCCACTCATTAAGAGATTTCCGCTATTAATACTAGTTATTTTACTAACAGAAAAAAATAAAAACTCAATTTACAGTATGCTCAAGTTTGTCATGTACTATAGATAATTCGATTCTAAATCACAAATTTTACTATCTATTCGATCCTTTAAATTTTTCTTGTCGCTTGATAAATAATCTATGGTTTCTTGTATTATTTCTTCAAAATCTGAATACTGTTTTTTAAGTTTCTTACTTGCCTTTATTAAACTTTTTGAATTATCAAGTAAACTTTCGTATATAAAAGCCTGTATATACTTCTCAGAGTCTTTAATCTCAATAATTTCGTTGTTATCAGTATTTGCCTTAATGTATAAATATCCATTTTTTATAGTAATGAATTCTTTTATTGATATACAAACGAAACAAATTATTGCGTCAATACCATACTTAAAATGATACATTAAGTTATTATTTTCAGGTTCATACGAGTCGATAAGATCTGATATTAATTCTTTCAGTTGTTTGAATTTATCTTTAAGATTTTCTTGAATGGTTTTAATTTGATCGCGCAAGCGCTCTGAGAACTACGTTCGATCAGGTGATTTTGCAAATTTAATACAATCTGAAATAATCTTATTATATGTATCAGTACAATTTTTACTTAATTGTTCAATTTGTTTTCTGTATACTTTATTTGAACGTTTATATTCTGAATAGAGAATATCGTTTACATGATCAATTATAGACCTGTATATCTGTTCTCCAAGTTTCGTAGTATCACTTGATTCGTTGGATTCTTCGTCTAAATAAACTATTTGTTTTCTAGATCTATCTTTTACGTAAAAATTTAGTCCAATTCTGGATTTATTTACATGATTTGATAATTCTTCTAAAGGTCTATTAGTATTACGTAAGTTTATACCTTGCATTTCTTCGTCAATAAATTGTTGTTTTAAAGGGGAAAATTCGTTCATAACGTACTTATGTCCAATATTCTGAGTATTAGTGTTATTATGAACGATATTATTTGTTGTATGAATGACTTGTTTGTTGTTATTAATTAAATGCATGAGACGTGATATTTCGTTTTCATATTGTTTAATAATATCAATATTTTTTTGTTCATATTGTTCTATTTGGATTTTTAGTTTTGTAATCTCTAAGTTTTTATCATTTAATTCTTTTTCATGATTTGAGTTATATTCTGTTGTATATAAATTTTTAAATATATCTTTATAGTTATCGATAGAATCACAACAATTATAATGACGTTTTAAATTTGATTGTCTAGTAAATGTTTTATTGCAAAAAATACAATCATACATTTTAATTATATAATTATAAATCTTTAAATATTCAAATAACCTCTCTTTTTTTTCATCCACATGATCATTGATATCATCTTAATTTTATTTTATATTTAAAATTGTACCATAATATTTTATTTTTATACATGTGAAATACATGTTATTGCTCTTAATTGTTCTTTTGTCTAAAGATACCATTAAAATATATAAAATAAGATTTTTGTTTTTAAAATCAAATGAAAATATAATTTTTTAAATAAAATAAATATCGAAAAAAAATTAAGGCTCTTTTACTACCAGAAAAATATATTATATAAATTTAATATTTTAATAAATTTTTTTTGACTCATGGATTTTTATTTTTTGACACACACAAACTAAATGTGTGTGTTATGTTTTAGTTTTCAACATCTCAAACTTTTTTTCAACATTTTTCGTCATATTTTTTATTGATAAGTACGCTACTATAATTTTATCAAAATGAAAATCGTGATTATTTTTTTTATACTCAAAAATGCTTACAGAAGAATTTATTAACGAGTTTATGGATAACTTTGATAAAAAATCCATCGTTCATCCACGTTTCATATTTAAAAATAAAACATTTGACACTTCGTCAAAACAATCAAAAATCTGCCTACAAATTCTTGACATTATTCATCGTCGTTTTAAAAATGTTCGTAATAAACAAGGTGAAAAATTATGGTCTGAAATTAATAATTTCACTACTGGTTTTTTAACAAATCCAGATCTTTACTGTTTAGATTTTGTTAGTATAGTAGACTACTTTACGTTTATAGTTATCATTAGTGGCCGCAAAGACCTTCTCAAATACCTTCCTTACGACCCTGTCAAAGCAATTAATGTTGCAATCTCTTATAATAATTACGAAATAACGAATTTTATAATTAAAAATGACTGTCAGAGACCATTTCCAACCACGTTTAAAGATCAATTGACAGTATATAACATAAAAGATTACACAGTGTTAAAACCCATCATAAAAAAATATGGATACATAGACGCAGTATATTCGTCCGGATTTGTGGATATTAATTTAAAATACATGACTGAAGAAGAAGCGCGTAATTATATTAGAGATCATATCGACGAATTATTTAAATATAAAGGAAAATGGTCAAGGCGAATCTTAAATCATGTGTTCGAAATCGCAAAGGATTATTCTAATGAAGAATGGATCAATATTGTTTACAAATATCATAAGATTGATCCCCCATATTTTTGCGATTACTATAACGATAAAATTCTATCTTTAATAGAACAAAATTACGTTATAATTAAAGATCGTATATTGAACTTTCAGTCCTTACGTAGTCGTGACTTTTTCGCAATAAATTTAGAATATGTGCCATACTATATATTAAAACGTTATCCAGCAATAAAAATAGCTGATTATACGTTAGAACTATATATAAACTACATGTGCAAGAATGTATATAATTATTTACAATATAAATGGTTTATTGTTTCCAAGCCAGAATTGGTTGAATCTCACAGAAAAGAGATAGAACGGCTCGAGTCAAAAGTTAGTCATTTAACAAAAGCGTTTGATTTGCCAGAGCTAAAAGAAATAAATTATGGATCAAACGGAAACTTTAATGGTCCTGTTAATATAATATTTGATTATTTAGTTCAATAAAACAAACAGTCAAGCAATTATAGATAAACCATAAACCTTACCACATGTAAGGTTTAGAACTAAAATAACGACATGATGTCACTATAAAAACAAAAAGTCAAAAAATCAAGTTCCCATGTCACTATAAAAACAAAAAGTCAAAAAATCAAGTTCCCATGTCACTATAAAAACAAAAGTCAAAAAATCAAAAAATCAAAAAATCAAAAGATCAAAAAATCAAAAAAATCAAAAAAATCAAAAATCAAGTTCCAATATGACTATAAAATAAAAAAATTAGGAAATGAAAAAAAAATCAAATTTAAGAAACAAAAATAAAAGTAATACAATGGAAGGATATAATATAATTGAAGAACTTGGATATGGTTGTTTTGGCATAGTATATCTAGTAGAAGACGTTATTACCAAAACACAATATGCCATGAAAGAAATTCAATCTTTGACAGGCGTTGGCGGATTTAAAGAAACAAAGGAAAGATTCGAACAGAGAATACAAGATGAAATTGATGGTACAAAATTATTTCACAAATATAATATAGGGCCAGCGATATATAATTTTAGTATAAATTACCCAACTGCTTATATTATAATGGATCTATTTGACGTTGATTTAAGTTTGGTTTTAAGTAATTCATCAACTTTAAAGTTACGCGAGCATCTCATGTATTTGTATACACAAAAAGAACGATATAAACTTTATCACAGAGATCTTAGCGAGCATAATATAATGGTTAAATTTGGAGAAAATCGAACTGAGATAAAAGAAGTAAAATTCATAGATTGTGCAATAAGTACATTAGTGCCAGAACATCACGAATTTAGGAAAGATTTTGAAAGAGAGCAAAAACGATTAAAAAAAATTATTGAAGTATTCCATTAAATATCACCATCTTTATAAAACTGTTTAAATTTTCTTATTTCATCCGACTTCAATTATTTATAAAAATAAATTAAATTAATATTAAAACCTTAGGCTACTGTAAGGTTTGTTGTTTTTTTTTTGTTTTTTTTTGTTTTTTTTTTGTTTTTTTTTGTTTTTTTTTTGTTTTTACTAAAATTTATTACTAATTTATTACTAATTTATTACTAAAAATAATAACACTAAACTTTATTGATATGCTTTATTTATTTGATTTTAAACTTTTTTGATTTTTTATTTTAATATTTAAGCCTTTACTAATACAACAAGATCAGTTTTTTTCATACTTTTTATGATATCAAGGGTTAATTCTGGTTTTCTACCAATAAAAGCTTGGATATTTTCACCTACATAAGCTTTTAATTCATCAACTTTCATTTTATTAGCTTGACTAGAAGTAAGGAATTTAGTTTCAACGACTGGTTTTGCTGCAACAGGTGCAGCTTTAGCTTTCTTAGGACTTTTACGGCCGTTAGGAAAGTAAACATTCTGTTGTTCTTCGGTCATTTCTTTCCATATTTTACTAAGCTCAGCACGTAATTCCACATCATTAGCAAATACTTTAGCTTGTTGAGTCCAAGTTTTTCTTTGTTCAGAAGAAAATTTAACAAAACCTGTCGCTTCTTTCTTTGGAACTGGGTTACCATTTGCATCTAATTTAGGAGTTTTATTAGTACGAACTTTAACTTCCATAGCACCTAAGATTTTTTCGATAGTTTTCATTAAGTCTTCTTCGCTGATGTCAGATTCAAATTCTTTCTTTAAACCTTTAGCAAATTCTTTAGTATAAGCTTTAGCTAATTGAGTGTCAAAGACAGAATCATTAGATTTAATAGGGATTAAATAAGTAGTAGACATTATGAGTGAGTTTGTATAATTAGTTATGAGTAATTATTTGAAGCTGTAGTGATAAACAGACAGAATTTCAATTTAAACGTAAATTTTACGTTATATTTAAAAATGAAAAAATCATGTAAAATGATTGGAAACTAAATCATAAAATCATAATGTTCCGTACTTATTTAAGATCGTCCGAAGGACTCAGAGCGCTTGTGCGATCGTCCTTTTCTATTTTCAATGAATTAGACTTAAAAAAAGTTCAAGAAATTTATCTTGATATTGAAGGTAAGTCTGAAGAAGGAGAATTTTGTCCACCGCTTATTCAACTTTATAAATACAATAATACTTATACTTTACACTATTTGTCTGTTGGAACTCATGATGAAAAAATAATTTTCACATGTAGTCATGTGGATATTGGACTTTTAGAACATGCAATAAAAGATATAATGCATGATGACAAAGACTTTATTCCATGTGAGATTAGTGTACACGCAGGAGAGTTTTGTAAGATACAAAAAATCTAACAAAAATCTAACAAAAATCAAAAATCAAAAATCAAAAATCAAAGTTCACATGTCATAATAAAAAATAAAAAATCTAATAAAAATCAAAAATCAAAAATCAAGGTTCACATGTCATAATCAAAAAACAAAGTTCAAGGTTCACATGTAATAATCAAAAATCTAATAAAAATCAAAGTTCACATGTAATAATAAAAAATCAAAATCATATTTTAGCAAACCTTATACCTGATAAGGTTTTTTATTTTTGTTTTGTTTAGTTTTGTTTAGTTTTATTGGTTTTATTGGTTTTATTTTTTTATTTAATATCGTATAGGGACTCTTGAAGTTACTTAAATTCAGCAAGTAATACAGCGCGAAATACTGATTCTGTATCTTTAACTTCATCAAGAAGTCTAGCGCATTTTACGTTCCATGTGCAATTATCAGCATGCGCATGACGTGGTTTATTTTGCCATTTTCTTTTATAAATTTTAAATACTCTAACATAAATTAGATCATTAACGCATTGATAGTTCATGATGCTCCAAAATGGTCCAAGTACAGGATTTAGTATGAATTTAATTGTTGATTTTTCATATTTTTCTAAATTATCTTCAAGACAGTACAAAAGTTCGGAAACAATATACCAGTTATCCATTGCATCGTCAATTTTAAGTAATAGATAGTCGAATGCTTTTTCGTCTTCCAATAATACTCTGCAAAATACAGGGAATGGTGCTTTATCACCGCTACATGAGTTACAAATATCATGCAAATCTTCCTTAGCAAATTGCTGAGAGAATTCTAACATTGTATCGACAAGTTGAAATAGAGTGAATAAATTTTTAGTTTTTTCAAGAATCATTTTTGCGAAAAACTCATCTTTAGACCAATCGACATCAGAAATAAATTGATAAACAGACATTTTTGAAACAGAAAAAAAATTCAAAATAAATTCATTTTTGCTTTTGCACTCGTATTTGTGTAATTTTCTACTCTATTAAATATAAGAAATCAATTTAAGCCTTAACGTAATTTTTCCTTGAAAATTGATTTTCTTAACGTTTGTCACTACAGCTTCAAATATCGATCTTTGATCTTCTGAGCGCAAGCGAATTTACAAACTCATAGAAATGTCTACTACTTATTTAATCCCTGTTAAATCTAACGATTCTGTATTTGATACTCAATTAGCAAAATCTTATACTAAAGAATTTGTTAAAGGTTTGAAAAAAGAATTTGAATCCGACATCAGTGAAGAAGACTTAATGAAAACTGTTGAAAAAATCTTAGGTGGTATGGAAGTTAAAGTCCGCAATGTCAATAAAAAAGACAAAGTGGACGAAAATGGTAATCCATTACCAAAGAAAGCAGCAACAGGTTTTGTTAAATTTTCTTCAGAGCAAAGAAAAACATGGAAAGCTCAAGCTAAAGTATTCAATAACGATGTAGAATTAAGAGCTGAGCTTAGTAAAATGTGGAAGGAAATGACTGAAGAACAACAGAATGTATACTTTCCTAACGGTCGTAAAAGTCCAAAGAAAGCAAAAGCAGCAGTTCCAGTTGCACAAGCGAAACCAGTCGTGGATAATAAATTCTTAACATCAAGTCAAGCTAATAAAATGAAAGTTGATGAATTGAAAGCTTATGTCGGTGAAAATATTCAAGCTTTTATAGGTAGAAAACCAGAATTAACCCTTGATATAATTAAAAGTATGAAAAAAACTGATCTTGTTGTACTTGTGAAGGCTTGAGTCAGCCGTCTCATAAAAAAATAAAAACTAAAAATCTTAGTAATAAATCTTAGTAAAAATAAATAAAAACTAATAATAAACTAATAATAAACTAATAATAAACTAATAATAAACTAATAATAAAATAAACACAAAAACCCTACAAACGTAAGGTTTTTAATTTTAGTCATCTTCGTCATCTGCACTAATATTATAGTGATCGAACATTCGTTTTATTGAATCCGTTATGTCAAATGAGTTATTAACAAACAATTCAATTTTTTTAAGTTCTTCTTTTGTTGACTCATAGTATTGGTTCGAATCTCCCATTTTTTTAAGTTCAGATTCGTATAATAATTTATAATAATTCCATGATTCCTGCATGCATTCAGGAAATAATTCTTGGAATACTTTCATAGAACAATCAATATAATTATTTAAGAATAAAAAGTTTATAATAGAATCAAACCCGTAATAAATCATATGTTCTTGTTTTGCAGCATGATTAAATACATAATTTGCAAGTCCTAATAATATTTTTTTCTTGATTGGCGAAGTATCGAGTATATTATTTTTGAGTGCTTCTTCTGATTTAGATTTATTAACAATGAATTTTGATATACCTTTTTTAACGTCATCCGTATTACCAGTTTTTAGGTTCATAAAGTCAGTGTGAATAATACCAAGATTTCCGAGCCTATTTTCATCAAATTTATCAAGTGGAATGCTTTTAACGATATCATTTACGAGATCAGTTGCACGTTCATCTTTGATCAATTTTGGATTATCGCTTTTTCTATACGTTATAGTTCCACGTTGTTTGTTGCTATTGAAAAGATTGTTGAGAATTTCAGTTTCGTTTTCAATATGATTTGTGATACCATTAACTCCACTGTACACAAAATTATCATTAATAGAAGACATTCCCGATTCAATAAGTTGATTGATAGGTTTTAGCATATTGAATATATTGTTATTATTTGAGTTCACATGATTATTAGAGTTAGAAATAATATTATTATGATTAATGATAGTAGGTTTAATTTCTTGTATTACTTTAAGAGTAGCAGATTTATCAGCAAGATTTATTTCTAAATCGTGTAGTGCTTTTTCTTTTTGTTGCAATTTTCTCTCATAATCTTTTATTGTATCAGCTTTTTCTTTTTCCAACGTTTTTATTGTATCAGCTTTTTCTTTTTCTAACGTTTTTATACGTTCTTCATAAATAGAACGTACAGCTTTACCATATTTTTCAGTTAATTCTTGTTCTTTAATTTCTGTATCTTGGTCTATTTTAATTTTACATGTGTCATAGTGTCGTTTTAATGTATATTTACTTGATAATGGTTTATCACAATATTCGCAATTAACAGACATTTTAATAGTATAAATATATACCTTTAAATTATCTTTGCAAAATAATACTACTTTTTGTAAAGTAATGCAAATTATTACTTTAGTTATACTAGAAAATTGTGTTAAAAGAAGTCAAAAAATGTCAACATTTGATAAAAACAATACATGTTGAAGAAAATTTTTTTGAATAAAAATAAATTTCAATATTTCAAAAAATCTCTTAGTATAAAAATATGCCATAAAAAATATTTTTTTATAAATTAAATTTTATAAATTTTTTTTTGAAATTTTTTCAAGGACTTTATTTTTTTTAGTTTGACTAAAAAAAAAGGATCGAAAAAAATCCTACTAAATTTTTTTTGGATAAAAATGTCATATTTTTCTTAATTTATTATAGGTTATCTTCATACTATATTTTTTAACAAAATAAGATAATTTTGCAGTAGTCGGTTATACTAATAAACTAAAGTTCAATATATTAAACTTTATACATGATAAAGTTTGTTAAATTAGTATATTCACTAAGTCGTTAAATTTAATTTTCGGTTCCCATCCCAGTAAGTCTTTAGCTTTCGTGTAGTCTCCTACTAAGTTATTATAGTCAATAGGTCTATAAAATTCAGGATTTATTTTTACAACGACTTTATTGTCGAATTTTCCCACTTCGTTCATTCCTTCTCCTTCCCAAGTTATAGGCATATTATAATGCTTAAACACAAGTTCTACAAATTCTCTTACAGTGTGTAATTCTCCTGTTGCCAAGATCCAGTCGTCTGGCTTGTCGTATTGCATCATTTTCCACATGCCTTCGACATAATCTTTTGCATAACCCCAATCTCTTGCAGCGTTGATATTACCAAGTTGGATAAAATCTTTGGACCCATTCTTAATTTGTGCAACGCCGTTAACAATTTTCTTAGAAAGGAATTTGTCTTGGCGTAAGCAAGACTCGTGATTATATAATATACCATTTACTGAAAAAATTCCATAGCATTCTCTATAAATTCTAGTGAGCCAGTAGGAAGTTAATTTTGTAACGCCATAAGGAGTTCTAGGCATAAAGGGAGTGATTTCAGTTTGCGGACTTTGTTCACAAATACCGTAAATTTCGCTAGAAGATGCCTGATAGTATTTAATTTTTTCTTTATTAGGAGATTTTTTAATCCAGTCAAGAATGGCGAGTACTCCGTTATTGTCCATTCCACTTGGTTTTTCGAAAGAATCGTAGACGCTAGATTGAGCGGCTAAGTTATAAATTTCAAGAACGTCGTAGTCGTCTAATATTTTCTCAAGGCATTTTTTAATGCTGTCAGGATTAGTGATATCGCCAGCAAGTTCAACGTCTGGTTTTACCACTGATTTTCCCGCGTCGTTAAGTTTTCTAGTTAATCCGTAAGTTTTATATTTTTTATCGCGTAATAGTTCTAATAAAAATTGTCCATCTTGGCCATAAACTCCAGTGATAAAAGCGACTTTAGAAACCCAGTTATAGGAATTAAAAACTCCACAATTTTCAGGGCTTCCGCCGAAGGGATTATAGCAAGTTTTGACTTTGACGTTTGTTAAATTGCAGTGAGTAGCTAGACAGTAAGCAGAGCTTTCAATCATATGTAGTTCTTCAGCGTGTTCGAATAGTTGGATGTAGTCGATGAGTGGTTTATTAACGACAAGATTAGCCACGGAATGGTATTTGTGATCTTGAGGATATAAGTTTTTATTAAGATCAAGGATAAGCATGTCGGTCATCATGAATTTTTGGCTGATATTGATTTTATTTCCGCTAGATTCTTGGTGAAGAACGATGTAAGGAACGCCTAATGCCAAGACATCGTTCTTCAGCTGAAGTCCGTCTTCTGTAGGAAGGATATAGAAGTATTCTTGTCGGATGTTTCTTGGAAGATTCAAGTCGTCGTAAAAGCAGTGTGGGAAATCATAAATTTGTGGATTTTTATGGAGAACGTGAAATCCGCAGCTAATAACGTCACAGTTGTACTTAGCTTTCATGTCGCCGTTAGTTTTTTGGAAAGGTTCAAGGACGTAATCGTCATCGATAACGTGTAAAACGATATCAGGGTCATCGCGGTACATTAGTCTAACATTTTTTTCATTTCTACGTTTACAGACGACGTAGACGATGTCGTAGATGGTGGAGAGATATCTGACAGCGCCATTCATCCAGAACATGTCTCCAAGGCCTAGATGACCGTAGAAGAATATTTTTTTAAGATTATAGCCTTTTTGTTCTTTTAAGTTGCTGGACATGATGTTATTAATTTTTTTCTTGAGTCTGAAACGTCTATCATTTTCAAGAAGGATGTCTTTATAAAGAGGAGTGAATTTAGTGGGATCGCCTTCAATGCCATGGCATTTGTCTTGAGTTTCCCAAATGGCGAGATTTGATTTTTTCAAGTGGTTATAGTGGTAGTTAAATTTGTGGATAAAACCTTTGAGTGAATCATAAAGGATGTCGAATTCTTTTTTGACGTCTGATTTTCTGGAGTCGTTTATTTTGTCGAGTTTGATGTCAAGAATGGTGAGTTTATCAAGGGCTTCTCCAAGACTAACAGGTAACGTGATAGACATTTTCTGTTTTCTTTTAACAAATAAAGTTAACTATTTAAGTTAAAATAAAAAGATTTAATCATAGTCTGATTCAACTAGCTGTTTGAAATCATTGAATAGTCTATTGATAGTTTTTGATATATTAAGTGACCCATCAATGAATAACTCAATAGTATGCCATGACTCTTTTGTCAAATCATAATAATCGTGCGAATGTCCCATTTTTTTAAGTTCAGAATCGTATAATTCTTTGAAAATATTTTTATACTGATTCATGCATTCAAAAAACAAATTATTGAATATTTTATTTGAGCAATTAATGTAGTTATTTTTAAGAAGAAAATAAATGATAGAGTCAATTCCAAAATAAATCATGTGTTCTGGATTATAGGAGTGATGAAAAATGAATTTAGAAAGACCAATAGATATTTTTTCTTTGATTGGTGAAGTATCAATGATACTATTTTTGAGAGCTTCTTCTGATTTTGATTTAGTAACGATGAATTTAGATATACCTTTTTTAACGTCATCGGTATTACCAGATTTTAGGTTCATAAAGTCTGTATGAATAATTCCTAGATTTCCTAGTCTATTTTCATCAAATTTTTCAAGCGGAATACTTTTAACGATATCATTTGCCAGATCAGTTGCACGTTCATCTTTTATTAATTTCGGGTTATCTATTTTTCTATAAGTTATAGTACCACGTTGTTTATTACTATTGAAAAGATTGTTGAGAATTTCAGTTTCATTTTCAATATGAGTAGTGATACCATTAACTCCATTATAAACGAAGTCGGAATTTAATAACGCCATACCTTCTTCAATAACTTGATCGATAGGTTTTAGTATATTAAACATATTATTATTTGAGTTTACTTGATTATTGGAATTATAGCTAATATTATTATTATGGTTTATGATTGTAGGTTTATTATTTTGCAATATTGATAAAGCAGTGGATTTTTCCGTAAACTTTATTTCAAGATCATGTATAATTTTATCTTTTTTACGTAATTGTATCTCATAATTTTTTTCTTGTTCTTTTAACTTATTTTCAAGTTCTCTTTGTTGTTGTAATTTTTGATTTTCTTTTTCTTCAACTTCTTGTTGTTGCTGTTGTAAAAATATTGAACAAGTAAGTTTATGTCGTGTACAATTACTTTTGGTTGTAAATTGTTTTGAACAATATTCACAAATATTTGTCATTTTATTGATAAAAATATACCTTTAAATCAAAAACGATTTTTGATCCACAAAGATGATTTTTGATCCACAAAAAGGATCAAATGAATAATTGTTGAAGAAAATTTATTTAAATAAAAAGAAAAATCAACATGTTGATTTTTCAAAAGGTTAAGAATCATACTAGAAAAATTAATGAATAAATTTTCAAAAATAAATCTGAATTTTTTAAGGGTTGTATTTTTTTTAGTCAGACTAAAAAAAATGATGATCAAAAAATAAATCTGAAAATATTTTACTTAAATTTGAGTAGTTAAATGGAAAACTGCATTTATTATCAATTCTCAGTTACAAATAAGTATTGTATACAAACTACAGTAACGTTAATATACGTTTAAAAATGAAAAAAATACTAAACAAGTAAACAAATAAACAAGTAAACAAAATGTCTGCAGTTGCTTTATCAAATGGTGCTCTTTTGTCAAATGGATCAGATGGATCAAATGGATCACACGAACAAGAATTGAAGGATTTAAGTTCATTGAGATCATGCATAACATTAAAATTATCGGACACTATGATTAAGGTTGGACCATCACAACAATTTTTGACATGGTTAAAATCAAAACCTTTATTATCAGTGAAAGACTTAGTATTAATTGAAAATTTCTATGAAGATAAGTCAGTTCATAAGCATAGCTTCAAATTAACAAATAAAGGTCATCAAATATATAATACATACATGGAAGAATTTTTGGAAAACGATCATGGAATCATTTACTTAGATAAATTTTTTGTAGATGAGACATGTGTACATTTTTTATATTATAGAAATCAAAAAATCATGACATGTGAGATCATGTTAGAATAGATTCCCATGTGATAATAAAAATCTAAAAATCAAAAAATCAAAAATCAAAAAATCAAAAAATCAAAAAATCAAAAAATCAAAAAATCAAAAAATCAAAAAAATCAAAAAAATCAAACTTTACAAATAGGGTAAAGTTTAAACTAAAGCATTATTGAATATATTTTCCTTATTGTGTTTTTACTTTGCAATAATTTTACCAAATTGTTTCATTAAGCATGTATCAAGCAATTGTATGGATGCGCCAGTTGCATTATCGCCTTTTGTTTCTCCAATAAGTTCAAGTAAGATCATGTCATTTTTGAAAAGATCGACACAATTTTCGATACTTTTGAAAGTTTTACGATCCTTAACAATTGCAATACCTTGAAGATCGTCAGACTTACCAACTGAATATTTAGTGCAGAACTGTGATAACGTTTCACATGATTCGTGAAGTTCCGTAATGATTTCTTTTTTCTGTGATTCATCTTTGCAAGCAACGAAGAGTTGATGTAAGCTTTTTTTCAAATTATAAGTAAGTAAACGAGTACCTTTTTTAGGATTTGGTTTTTTAACAATTTTGACTTGTTGATGTCTTTTACCGTTTGGACCAGCTAAGAACTTATTAATTTGATCATTAGAACCAACGACGACACCATTTTTTGAATGAATTTCATCTGAGTCTTCGTCTTGGTCTTGTTGAATATTTAAAGCTTTTAAGAGATTAAAGAGATCCATTTTTATAAGGGAAGACTTTGGTTATAAGATCAAAACCATTGATCATTATCAATAGTTTCGTTTTCGAATTCAAAATTTGTTTCATTTGTTTCATTTGTTTCATTTGTTTCATTCGTTTCATTTGTTTCCATTGTTTCATTTGTTTCCATAGTGACAGAAGAGTCTATTTGATCAGAAGAGTCCGGTTCTTTGTAGTTTATTGAACCGGGATTTTGATATAAATCATTTACGTTTTTGTTAATGCTTTCTAGAAAGTTTCCGCTTTCTTTAATACAAGATTCGCAAGCATCTCTGAAAGGCTGAACACAACGTAGTTTTTTAAATAAACTAGTAGTTATATAACTCCATTTTTGAGTATATTTTATGTTACGTTCTTTTTGAAAATCGGAATAAGGTAAATAGTAGTAAGAATTCATCATTCTGATAGAATCCCATAATACGAAATCGATAGAAACGACACAAAGACCATCGTGTTCATAAACGCCGAAATTTCTAACAAGGAATCCAGTACTATCTTGAATCCCGTCGCGTATAGCTAAATAATTTTCAGGATTTTGTTTGTCGAATACGAAGATGGGTCTTTTATCGTTATAGATTCTTGTAAAATCGAATATGATAGGTGAAAATGTGACAAGATCTAGTATACCTTCAGAAAGATAATAATTTTCTGTTCTTCCATCTTCAAAAGTGAGAACAATATCAAATTCTTTTCCATAGAGTAGTGAGCTTCTCATAGAATCATTTGGAATGGTTTTAATATAATTTTTTACATCTTCTTCAGTCTTAGTTAGCTGAACCGTATCACCAAATCTGCCAACTTTTTTTGCTGATTGATATTCGTATAATGTATCATCTCCAAAATTAACAGAGAAATTTTGGAAAAAACCATCTTCGCCCTCGCCCCATTTATTAATGATATCTTTGACTTTATCAAATGTATCAATAATGTGTTGACCAATGAGAACTCCTAGTTCTGTAAATACAAGGTCTTTTGCAGCTTTAAGTTCTTCAAAATATTGGATCGCGACGCTAAGATCGTAAGAGTCGTTAGGTTCTCTTGTATACTCATTGATATTAGTTTGATATTTCCAGTCTCTGAAATCAGCGAAGATAATTTTTAGGTCAAAATCTTTTGTGTTTAAGTTTTCATCATTTATATAGTAATAAATAGCGTCCCCGCCGGAAATAACGAGTCTATAAGGATTATTTTCACGTTTGTTGTATTCCATAAGGAAAGGATAGACCCATTGACTGAGATAACTTTTGATGAATCGTTTTAAAAAAGTGATGTTATCTTCGGATAAGACGGTTGACATTTTAAAATGATATAAATATAATTTTTAAATATCGATAAAAATGTTTGTAAACTTCGATAATAGATTGCACTACGTACTCAGAGAATATTCGTTAGAGACTCATGCACAGAACGTGAAAGGAAAAAAACGTAAAATTTCTCAAGAAATTTATATACTTGTGGATTGTACATCAGATATGACGAAAGAGATAGCAGTTGACGCGAATGATTGTCAGCGATCAGAAGTAAAAATGCCGTACGAACTCCAGACGTACTTTGATAGATATGTAAAGGGTCTTCAAGAAGGAAGACGTGTGTATATAAAATTTTCGTATGAAGGTGGTAAAAGCGATTATTATGTGATTAGCAGATTTATTTCAATAAATAGAGATCACATTATAGTTGAAACAAGGGATGATGAGATAAAGCATTTTAAGTACGATAAAATATATTTTAGTTGTGTTGACGGAATATGCAAAAGCAGAAGTTATGACGACAATGACGAAGATTTTGCAGAGTGTTGAAGAAAATTTATACGATCAAAAATAAAACTTTACAAGGGTAAGGTTTTCAAATACTATTCATTTCTAGTTTTGAGTGAAAAATGTTTTTTCTACTATATGAAAATAGTGCTGTAATTCCAATAATAGAAAATAAGGTTAGGAATGATACAATGACTAATATAGCGATTTGAATAGTATCAGTAGTCCCATTATTAATAATTTGCGAAGTTTTAAAACCCAAACATAATTGTTGTACGTTATTACAATCTTTGCACCATTGTTCAAGATCTTTAGTTTTATACATGGACCAGAAAAGATTATAATCGATTTCGCAGTCTTGTCCTTCTATACAATCTGCAATCACAATTGGTGTATAATTATCGTTAGGTAATCCATCCCAGTATTTAATTTTGATGCTCCAACCGCTAGGAAAGTTAGTTGGATCGTTTGTTCGATTGTGAAGTTCAAACGTGATAATGCTATTATAGTCAGGGATTGACTTAGAAACGATTCCATTATAACCTAATGTTGCCAAAAGGTTTAATTGAGTAGCATAATGAGCTGAAGTAGAAATCCATTTATGACTAAGAACAGGATTTTTGGATATAAACATGTTCATGCGGTATTTTATTTCGTTTAGCAATGACGAACCAAGATAATTTCCGCTTATTCTTGCTGAATATTTGGTAGTTTCAACCCAATTTGTCGCTTGTGATAAAATATTATAAGTGTATTGGTCGATGGGGGTGGATAATTGTCCAACTTCCGGACGATTTTGTTGAATCCAATATAAGTCCCATGTAGAGAATAAATTGGCAAGAGTTATAACACCTTTAGGACGTAATAAGTTATTAAGATAATTTGTTAGATTTGAGTATTTGATTACTTGTTGTTTCCATTCTTCAGTTTTTTGAAAGTCATTCCATGTTGAATCGTAATTAGGACATTTATCATAATTATAGATAGTATAATCAAAATTTACAGGTGTGGAATATACTGGAATTTTACGAGTATCATTAGTTTCGAATAATCCAGCAAGAATTCCATGAGCTGTAGTGATAGTTCTTTCCCAAGAGCTTGAACTGACAATGATATCGTTTGGTTTATATCCGTCAGATAGAAGATGTGGATAAACTGCACGTAGGTGTTTACCTTTTAAATAAAGTCTTTCGTAAGCAGAGTTTAGTAGAAGTGCTCCACCTTCATGCGGAGACGAGTCTCTAGGTTCTCTCACAGAGTGTCTATTAAGATTAAAAACGAACGAAGGTTGAGCTGTGCAATTAGCAAACAGTAATAAAAATATGATAGCAATCATTTTAAAATAAAGTCATAAATCTTTAAATAGCACTCAAGGGGAATAAAAAACAATTTCCCCTGAAATTGGGTCGTAATATAATTGTTTGAGACCAGTAATATTATTAACAGAACGTATAGGTTTGATGAAAAGTGCGTTTTGGTTTGATCCAAAAGTTGAAGTTTGGTCAAAACCTGTACCAATTACAGTACATCCGGAAGGAAGAGTACTTGTTGAATTAGAAGCAGTGTCTTTTCCAATAGCAATAGTATTAGAATCTGCATATTTTCCAGCTCTAGTACCAATAGCGATAGATGATTCTGCTTGATTTTGATAACCAGCATTAAAACCTATGGCGATACTAGTTATACCTTGATTTTGGTAACCAGCGGACTGGCCGATAGCGATAGAGTTAGTTCCTTGAGCTGAGCGTCCAGCTAGATATCCAAGGGCAATTGATCTAAAACCTTGAGAAGTATTACCTGATTCATCTCCAATTGCAATTGCGTATTGTCCTTGATTTTGATAAGCGGAGTTTGTACCGATGGATATTGCTCTAGTTCCTTGCGAAGTGTGACCAGCGTTAGATCCGATAGCTATTCCGTTAAATCCCTGAGAAGTATTACCAGCGCTAGTACCGAGTGATATTGCTGAGTCTCCTTGGGAAGATTGTCCCGCATAAAGTCCGATTGCGATGGCTCTGATGGATTGATTTTGGTAACCAGCTGAAGATCCAATTGCGATTGTGGACTCGCCTTGATTTTGATAACCAGCGTAAGAGCCGATTGCGATGGCAAAGTTGGCCTGTAATATCGAGCCAGCGTAAGAGCCCATATGAACTTGAGCAGAGTTGAGTTGTGAGATAAGACTAGATATTTGAGACGGAGTATTAAAATAAATAGTTTGAGAAGGCATTTTAGTAATAGTACACTAAAATAAATCACAGACGTGTTGAAGAAAATTTGAAAACACAACGAGTAAACTTTTAACGCGCTGAGTGATTAGATTATAAAAATGAAAAAATACGTTATTAAATAAAAAGGATAAAAATGTTAATGTACGTTATAAAAAATCGCGTTCCAGAGATTCCACGTTATAAGGCTAATGCAATATATATATGTGAATTAACTGAAGAAAACTCAATAATTGAACGATTAAGATACCTTAGTAGTATATTTTACACAGTCATATACGTTCCAGTGGTAAATTTGCCAATTACTGTAAATATTCCAAATGTAATAACGTTATATAATAGTACAGTAGAGTTAAATAATTGTATCTTTTACGCATGTCAGAATGATTATATAACAAGCATGGAAAATAAGCTAACGTCAGAGAAAAGCAAGCATATGTATGTAATAGATCCAAATAATAGAGCCACATTTCAATATATAAACAAGGAGTATCTTACAAAGTATTATGTGAGTGGAATAATAAATGCAGAGACCGTATTCCGTATTCCGCAAGGACCATTTTATGATAAGATATCAAGGAATAAAAACTTGGAATATTTATTATCGCCAAATGATAATATATCAATAGAACTTTTGAGAATAAAGATGGATGGGTGTAATAAAGAGTTAGATGAATCATGTGAAGCAACGCGTGGATATAAGGGATATACGTTATTACAACATCAATTACTTGCTCAGATAGATGCTATAAATGCGTTACTGTAAACTCATATCGCTTGCGCTCATGAGCATACGATAAACCTTACGACTGGTAAGGTTTAAATTATCTAGCCTTATAGTATTTTTTAAACTTTTCAATAATTTTGTCATTTAATAGATGTCTATTGTTCGTTAGATTTTTATAACATAAGAATGTCGAGTTGTTTGAATTGTATAATTTGTGGTAGTCTGAATTATAATTATTTTCGATATATTGTCTAAAAGTTGCGTCTAGATAAGTTAGGAATTGCGTGTCTTCTTTTTGTAAAGCTTGTTGAATATTTGCGTTGGTGAATCTATAGCTGAATAGTTCATTTAAAGTAACGAATTCTCTGAAAAGATTATTATCGATTAAATTTGAATTTCCAATATGTTTAGTTTGTACAGTGCCATTATTATTTAAAGAGAAACTCAGTCTAGGATTTTTGAATTCAGGATATCCATATGTATAATCGCATTTATTAATATAATAGTCATAGAGAGTAGTTGTTGATGCTTCGATTATGACGTATTCGGTTTTTGTCAAATTCCAGGCAAGCATTTGACCTATTTGACCAATGTTCCATTTATCTTGTGCGATTGTTAAAAATCCAGTGATAGGGTTGACTTCTTGATGGGTATATTCTTTTTTCTTTGAGCAAATAATGTCGTAATAAGTTACATCTCTGTTGAAATGATTAATAACAAATTTCTTTTTTGAAGCGATAAGGATCATGTCAGTATCGCAATCAGTTCCGTCAATGCTTGAAATATAAAGTATGAAAGAAGCATTATCTATGGAATAATTAATGTAACTTTTAGGGATTTGATTTCTGCAAATTTGTGCTTTAAGTTGATTTTTGAGAACGGTTTTGAATTCATTAAATTTTACTGGCTTATTTGTGTCAAATAGCATGAAGAGAATATAGGTTGGTTCTGATCCAATGTATGTGTTTTTAATAGTATAAAAATGGTTTGAATCGCAAATAAGTGAAGTAAGTTCGTCAATTGTAAATAATTCTTGTTCTGTAAGGCCGTGAAAAAAATCACCCACAATAGTGTCTTTTTTGCATATATTTTTAAGATTCATTTTAGCAGGAACAATTGTGTGAAAATTTGTAGGAGTACTATCAAATGAAGAATAAACAATGTTGTTAAAAATTTCATCGAATGCATTAGAAAAGTCAATATCAGAAGGGTCAGAATCCATAGATTGAGCTTCAGGAAAGCCAGCATTAGTATCATCAAGACCAGCAGTATCAAACTCAGGAGGAATCCCTTTGTTAGTAGTAGTACCTGCATTAGAAAAGTCAATGTCAGAAAAATCAAAATCCATAGAGTCAGAACTCATAATTTAAAAGATGTAAAGAAAAGGTTTAGAAATGAAATTTTACTATAATTTTTCAAATTTAAAACTTCAAGATGATTTACGATTATAAAGAACTTCATTCTCAAATCAGGGATTTTCTTCAACATAAAGGTGGAAAAGAAATCCAACATATAGGAAAAACGTTAGATAGTCTTGTTTTTGGGTTTAAATTAGACGATCGCTTGGTATGCAAGTGTGTTATAAAAGACTACGGAATACGAGTATGGAAAGAAGTGGAAGTATTGGATCAATTGTACACGCAAAATTCGTGCGAGTATCTTGCCACTCCTATAAATAAGTGGGAAATTGATGAACCACATATGTTACATACGTTGGTACTGTATGTATTTCCACGTTATGATTATAGTTTGGACACATATCATGTGAATTCAGGACAAGATCATTCTATTGAGTTGACGCGTCAGTTGTTTGTGGCGTTATCTACGTTGCATTCGATGGGATATTATCATGGCGATTTAAAGCCGTTGAATATATGTGTGCATGATTCTAATATTCGATTGATAGATTATGGTACGACAGGAATATATGAATCGTTGTGTCAATATCGCAAGAATAGTATAGGGTGGTGTACGCCTGTTCAATTTATAAAGATGGTACGAAAGTGTGTGCAGACTCCAGCTAGTCCACTGTTGAAAGTCATGGATGCGATGCAATCATTTATAGTGAAGAAGTATGGGTACACTAATGAGTTGCATGAGGATCCAAAGGCGAATGATGAATTTGTTGCGAGTATGATAAGCGTGTATATGCAGACGGGGCGTAATTTCTGGGAATACAATGCAGATTCAGAGTTGTATGATAATATAATAGTGATGATGAATAATGTTGCTTTATTTTTGGGTGATCCAGAGAAATATATAGCTAATTTTAGGGTAGAGATAGACATGGCGAAGATGCTGGGTGTGTTGAAGAAAACTTCGTTGACTGAAAATTAAACTTTTTCATGAAAACGCACATGTGTTGAAGAAAAGTTATATGATCAACCAAGAATTCTGCAGTGTTAAAAGATATTTAAACTATTTTTTCAGTACAAAAAGTGTAAAGCTTGAAGAAGTTTCTCGTGTTAAACCAGGTCCAGTGAAGAAGACAAATTTGTCAGATGATCGACAAGAATATATACCAGAATATAAAGAAGAAATGTGAGAATATTATAATTTATAGGCGAAGATAAAACAAAGTCAATACAAAGATGGGTTGCTAATGTTAAAAGAGATAGTAAATAGAGCTCCAAAAGTGCCATTAACGATATATGTATGGAGGCGTAAAAATTTATAATGTATGTTATGAAGATTCATGCGATGAAATTAGGAAAATGATAATATACTTTTGATAACGAATACATATTCTAATTATTTTCATAGAATCATTGTGTGTTGAAAGCAAACTTTACATAGTAAAGTTTGTCGTATGTAATTTTAGTCATTTTGACTTTAAGCTATATAGAAAGGAGAAGAAGTAGCGAAGGTCGACTCGCGCTGTTTATTTTTTAGTATTGTAGGGATCTAGACGTGTTGAAGAAAATCGTTATGATCAAATATGTATTATTGCAACTTATTATACTAAATAATCTAGTTCTTCCACAGGGCTCATAATCATAAAGAAAATTAATTTAATAATATAATAAATTAATAAAATGAAATTCAAATGTCGAGAAATGTTTATAGACAGAATATCAGGTCCTATTTCTATGTATTGTTTAGATCCTTTGAAAGAAAATCTACCATTTATCTTACTTTTTGGAGACGATCATACAAATAGTATGTATCAGTGCGAGTCATGCACATGTGATAAAGACTCTAGGGATTGTTGCATGACTTTTTATGACTCTGATTTTTTTAAACTATTAAATAAAGCAGTTCAAAATAGTAGTTCAACTGTAGATATTAATATAGAATCAATGGATAAACAAATAGATTCCGACTCATTTAACTTACAAGATTTTAAAAAATATCAGTATAGTATAAAAAAAGATTTAGAATCAGATACTCCTAGTGGTATTACAAAATTGAGATATAAATTTAGAGGATGTTTTTACTCTATCATAAAAAAGAAAAATCCTAGATTATATAACGATATTTGTGAAGTTCCTAATTTAAATTGGTATCATAGTGATGTAAGGCAAATAGATAGTTTTGATGATAGAGAAACAAAGCGTCTTGAAAGCTTGATTGCAAATTGTTGGTCTGATAATTTATTTGGTACGTTATTTAATTTTAAGATTTATTCATTTACGAAAGAGAATTTAGATAATTTAGCAATCAAAAATTTATTTGATAATTGCAAAGGGAAAGATAATGTTATTATGTTATGCAATATATTAGAACAATTTTATTCATTAAATACAATTAACATGTTTTTTGAACTATTATTTTCAGAAAGTAATATACAAAGTTTTATGCACGATTTAATAAAAAAAAAATAACAGAGTAGATAAAAAAGACATTATTAGAATATATATAGAAACTATATTTCCATTATTATATAAAAGAATTAACAATGATAAAAAAACAGAAATTAAGATTGACGATTTAGATATATCAGAGTATAATGGATTTAAAAAAAATATTAATCATATATTTGAATCATTTTCAACATTATTTTCATTGCTTAGAGAATATATTATAGAACCAACAGATAAACATTTCTCTATATTAAGAGAAAAATATATGTCATTATTTATGCAAATTAGGGAAGAAGATGTTAGACATATTTTATATTTGAAAAGTATCAGTAAAGATGCTGAAATGATTTTAGATATTGCAAACGTTATTCCTTTTTATAGTAATTTATCACTTAAAGATGTTCATATTATACATTCATCATTCCTTTTAGATTTTATAAATTTATTGCGGATAACAAAGACAAAAAGTAAGCTTGCCATTTTTTATGTTGGCGAAGAACATTGTCAAGTATTTAACGAAATATTAATAAGATATTATAAATATCAACAAAGAGGAAGAATTGATCCTGAGTCAAAGATTGATAGATGTATAGATTTAAGATCTTTAGAAAGTAGAGATAATCCAGGATTATTTGATATTGATATTGACAATATTCTTAGACTTTAAGCTATACTTACGTTATTTTTAGTATCATAGGGATCTAGACGTATTAAAGAAAATCGTTATGATCAAATAAACGATTAACCATGTTTAAAAATGTTTTTCCATAAGATAAATAAATGACTGATTTTTTCAGTACAAAGAGTGTGAAAATGGAAGAAGTTTCTCGTGTTAAGCCTGGTCCAGTGAAGAAGACAAATTTGCCAGATGATCGACAAGAATACATACGAGAATATAACAAACAGCATAATAAAGAACGCCGTGAAACAAATAAAGATTATTATAACTTGCAAGCAAAGATAAAACAAAGTCAATACAAAGATGGTTTGCTAATGTTGAAAGAATTATTCCAAAATATATCGATTCCTGATGAATACAGAGAACGTGTTGAAAATATAGTATGCCTTGATAAGTATAAAAAAATCTATGAAATGAAAAAGGGTTTAAATCCTAATTAAGAAAAATACAAATTTAAAAATATTATCTGTATTTTTATTTAAAATACAAATGTCCCGCGATAATTATACTGACATTGTTATATACTCTAGACAGCAAGAAATGTTTGATAACGCTAGATCAGACACTTTCTTTATGGCTCAAGACGTCAATAAGAATAATAACGTTATTAAACAGTATTCTTCGTTCTCTAACGTTCAATCTTTCTTAGACTGGTATCAAAGTGTTCCTGAAACAGAAAGACACTATTATGAACTAATTTCACCTAATCAACCGTTCTATGAATACTATGATCTTGATCTTAGAACGAGTCAGTACGCAAATGAAGATCTTTTTTACTGGTTTGAAGAAACGCGCAGAGACTTTCTCAGAAATAATACTCACGTTTCTCTTAAAACTAACGGACTATTCAACCCAAACTGGATAATCACTACTGCAAGTACAGATGATAAACTATCGCTTCATATAGTTAACACTAACGTTATTTTTAATCAACATGACTTATTCAAACAATATTATAATAATTTTCAATCATTCGTTCATTCATTTGTATCCAAGGATCATCCGTTTGTTAAAGCTATTGATTTCTGTGTTTGTAGTAGAAATCGTTGCATGAGACTTGTCAGATCTTCTAAATTGGGACAAGTCAGACCACTTGTCTTCTGGTCTGACTATTATAAGTCTCAGAGTGAAAAAGACCCTAGCATTTCTCAATCGATCATAACAAACGCTATAAATGATTCAAGAATCACTGAAAAAATAGTCGATAATAACATATTTAATTTTACGTTATCAATCAAAAAATCAACTAAAAACGTCACTCATGTCATAAAAGAAAATAAAGAAAATTGCGAATTACTCAGTCTGCTTTCCAAAGAGCGCGCGGACGAATACGACTCTTGGCTCAAAGTAGGTATGGCGCTCAAGAATTGCGGATACACGATCGATACATGGAAAGCCTGGTCAAAACAATCCATTAAGTACGACGAAGATCACTGCAATTCCACATGGGATTCAATCAAAGTAAGAACTGATTCACCTATCACAATGGGAACCATTCACTATTGGGCTAAAATGGACTCGCCTGAACGTTACATGCAATACGTTATCGATCACACAAAAGTCGACATTGATTTTCCGTTTACTCCAAATATAACGATAAATCAACGTTATATTACAACTGATCTCTATCAAAAATATCTCACGCAATTTGACGTTATTGCGCTTCGTTCTAACATGAACACTGGAAAAACTCATGCGATGACTCGCGATTTCTTCCGTAATTACAAACGTGTCATCGTTGTTTATCATCGCGTATCGCTTAACAAGGCTATCTGGGAAAAATTCAATGACTTTGGATTCGAACTGTATTCCGACATCAAAGAACCAGTCATTAGTACAAATAGTCATCCGCGTGTTATTTGCCAACTGGATTCCATACACAGAATTCGCGGTGGATCTGATCTCTTGATATTGGACGAAATTGAATCAACACACGAACACCTTTGCGGGAGCAAGAAATTAACGAAAACGAAAGAATGCTTTAGCACTCTCAAGAATTATATCAAAAATACACCGAAAATAATCGCTTGTGACGCAACATTAAAGGACGAAACATGCAATATCCTTTTCAGGGACAAACACGTTGTGAAAATAGAAAACGATTATAAATCTTTCCAACATATCAATGCTAACTTCTCTCATGATGAAAATCTTATCGTCGATAAACTTTTTTCTCTATTAGACTCGGGAAAGAATGTCGTCATTCCTTGTAGTTACAAGTCCGCCTGTGATAAATTATTCTTGTTGATAACAGAAAAATATCCCAATCTTAAAGTGTTGAAAATCAACAGTGAGAACAAATTCAATAACGTAAATGAATGGTTAGAATATAACGTTGTGATTTATACACCAACGATCGTTTGTGGTATATCATTTGATCACGTTCATTTCCACGCGCTTGTTGGATTCTTTGGACGTTTATCTGTCAGTTCTGAATCATGCGCTCAAATGCTTTTTCGTGTCAGAAATCTTATCGATGGAACAATGTGGATATACACTGATAAACGTGAGAAAAATTCACATAGACCATTATTAGATCAAAACTTAACTAAATACATAACAAACTTAATCAACGTGGGGCATTCGCACCTCAAGTCTGAAGGACTTAACGTTGATAACTACAGCATGCGTGCAGTTAAAGATCGTTATTTCTTTCTCTATCGCTTTTATCTTAAGAAAAGAAACGTATCTCACATGTACATAGGAGAATATCTTGCTAACGTACTTCAAACACATGGAATTAACGTTAAGTATATAAAGAATGATCTGCATGACGAAGAATGCCTTAAAATTAAAGAATTGCTTGCAGACTCGACAGAACGTGTAAAGATCAACAACATTCAAGACGTTATTGACGCAGAAATTATCAATCAAACTGATTACGTTGCATTAAAAGAATCAAAACGTGAATTAGACCGACCACAAATTCTTTCAATGAAACGTTATGATCTACTTGATGCATTCGATAAACCACATGACTTTAATATTGATTTTGACTGGGCTAAAACTAATATTAAGTACGTTACGGCCTATCGTTGTTTTAAACAATTCAGAAACATGACGTTAGATCAAGCGATTAAACTATCACAACAAATATTCACTGAAAAATATAACCTCAACTTGTTCGACTCTTATAACGGAGAATACTCCAGTGAAACTGACGGGAATTTATTAACACAAACGGAAACAGACGTAACTGATAACGAACATGATCGTTTTGGTACGACGTTACGTTCTCAACGAGAACAACAACGTAAAGAACGTAGAATGAAGAAGAAGAAAAACGTTAAGGCAACGATTCATGGATCAATTCATTACGACAAGAAGTATTATAAGCTAATGCATTGTTTTGGACTGCTTAAGGCTGCAGGTTTTGAGTCAGTGGGAGATTTGTTTAAAGTCGAACTAGACTGGAAAGCGCTGCACGAGTATGCGAAAAAACATGAAGAAGAAATCAGAACGTTATTTGACGTACGAGAAATGGAGTGGAACGATACGTTAGACGCGAACGAAAAGAAAAGCCTAATGAAATGGATAAATAGTAAACTGGAATCATGTTTAGGAATTTGCATAAAAAGAACATGGGATAGAATATGCTATGAGTTAGACTATAAATTTGATTTGCTAGGGATAAGAGAAATATAGTTAAATGTCAACTGGAAAAAATTACCACCAGGTACGACGTATCTTATGTATTTATAAAAAAAACGTCGTACTTGGTGGTAATTTTTTCTAATACTAAACTAGCCTATGAAATACCAAAAAACACTTTTTAGGTACGAAGATGACTACAGAATAAGAAAACGTTACAATTAGGTAACGTTTTAATAAACTAAACTGGAACGTTATTTGACGTACGAGAAATGGAGTGGAACGATACGTTAGACGCGAACGAAAAGAAAAGCCTAATGAAATGGATAAATAGTAAACTGGAATCATGTTTAGGAATTTGCATAAAAAGAACATGGGATAGAATATGCTATGAGTTAGACTATAAATTTGATTTGCTAGGGATAAGAGAAATATAGTTAAATGTCAACTGGAAAAAATTACCACCAGGTACGACGTATCTTATGTATTTATAAAAAAAACGTCGTACTTGGTGGTAATTTTTTCTAATACTAAACTAGCCTATGAAATACCAAAAAACACTTTTTAGGTACGAAGATGACTACAGAATAAGAAAACGTTACAATTAGGTAACGTTTTAATAAACTAAACTGGAACGTTATTTGACGTACGAGAAATGGAGTGGAACGATACGTTAGACGCGAACGAAAAGAAAAGCTTAATGAAGTGGATAAATAGTAAACTGGAATCATGTTTAGGAATTATTATTAAAGTCACGTCTAAGAAAAGAATATACTATGAGATCAACTATTCTTTTAACTTATTTTAATAGGTGTCTTTAATACTATAAATTTATATAAAAAAACACGAAGATACGTTTTTTGTAGTATCAAAGATGCCTATAAGTCTGGTGGGGTGGTACGACGTATCTTATGTATTTATAAAAAAAACGTCGTACCACCCCACCAGACTTATAGGCTCGGTCAAGCCTGTAAAAATATAAAAATCCATGGAATACACACACGCTTTCTAGGTAAGAAGTGACTACAGAATAAGAAAACGTTACAATTAGGTAACGTTTTAATAAAGTCTAACTTAACTGGAAAGCGCTACATGAGTATGCGAAAAAACGTTATTTGATGTACGAGAAATGGAGTGGAACGATACGTTAGACGCAAACGAAAAGAAAAGCCTAATGATGTGGATAAATAGTAAGTTAGAATCATGTTTAGGAATAGTTCTAAAAGGTACGTCGTCGAAAAGAATATACTATGAGATTGACTATAAATTTGAATTGATAGGATTTGAAAGATTTACATATAGTTTAAAGACTATAATTTGAAAGGTGAACACTAAGACGTTTTTTTTAATAAATCATAAGATACGTCTTAGTGTTCACCATTTCTTGTTCTAATATCATCCCATCCTGTAAAAATATAACACGCTTTCCTAGGTACAAAAGATGACTACAGAATAAGAAAACGTTACCTAATTGTAACGTTTTAATAAAGTAGAATGATGATGTCTGCATGAGTACGCGAAAAATCATTCATGTGTTGAAGAAAAGTTATATGAATAAACAAGAATATTTCCCGTTAAAAATTAATCTTTTCAATATATTCATTTGGGAGAAAATTACAATGGAAGTTGCTACAATTTATTTTGGTACAAGTAGAATCTCTCAAAATCCTGATATCAAAATATACATTTTATTTTTTTTCTTCTGTTTAATAAATGTCAGCAGAGTTAGATCTTGTTAGACAATTGGTTTTAGGCGAAGAATTATATGGTAAATGCAAATCAGGTGGTAAAGTTAGCGAAGATGAAATGAAAAAACGTCTTAATGATTTAGTTGGCGCACAATCAGCAGGATCAAAATTTGTATGTACAGTAAAAGACATGGCAAATTTATGTGATATGAAAAATGCAAATATTGATCCAGATACATGTGAGTTTAGTTCATTAAATATATTAAAGCAAACAGCAGAGCTTTTCACAAAGAAAAAATTCATATTAGGAAATGGATTGACACAAGGTCAAATAGATGCAATAAAAAATGCACATACCTTGAAGGAAGCATTGACTGGAATAGTCGACTATTTAAAAAACAATTTTGATAATATGGACATATTAATAAGTAAAGAGAAAGGGATATTATATCTTTTGATAGATGAGAATGATTCTGATGTGTGGATTGATTTCTTTGAGACATTGAAGGATGTATTGGTAGCGGATGCTAGAAAATCAGGCGATCGTGCAAGTAAACGTGAAAAAGCTCAAGAAGCAACTGCAAGTTCATTAACATTTTTGCGCAATATAATAAATTATCAGATAAATCATTCAAAGGGAGATGATAAGAATATAAAAGAACTTAAGGAATACTTAGATGCTGCGAATGAGCACTTTGCAGAATGGGGAAAATTGCAATAAACTTTACGTTATTGTAAAGTTTAATTTAGTTTGAAAATTGCATATATATTTTTGAGTTGTGTAATGTCATCTGCATTCAATCCGGAATTCAAATTAGCGATAACTATATCGTAAATTATGTTGTCATAAGATTCAGTGTTTTTATTTTTTTGAAATAGTTTTTGAGTAAAATATTGTTGAAAGATTTTATGATCCATTTACAAATAAAAATATAAAGTTTAAATTATTTAATGGTTCTATCGTATGTTCAAGTTTGTCCCTTTGGGACTGAACGTTAGCAATAGATTTTATCGCGCTCAAATTGTAAAACATAATATTATATTCGTTAGTTTGAAAACCATACTAATGTATGGTTTTGTTCCCTGTATACCCAGCTATGTGGTTGAGTACATGATTAACTAATCATTGCATACCTTATTACGGAGTATGCTACCATTATCACAGATTTTATCAAATTTTATACTTTATAATTTAAACTTTAATCAGTACTTGTACCCATAAGGCACTTCCTGAATTAAACTTTGAGCTTTACACACTATAACATCTGTTACGCGTGGATTCTTTAAAATTTGAAAACTAAACTTTATGGTTAAAAAATTTTTAGCGATTTGAAAGAATCAAACCGAATATTGATTTCATTAATTTTGTCTGTGGTATCTTAACGTCTTAGACATAGACGAGTTAAATTCGTACTCATTCGAATATACAGGGAAATTTTTAAAAAAGTAATCATTCCTTTAAACCTCAATAATGGTTACTGCGTTGATATAACTTAATTTGAAATCGCAAGTGTTTTTGAATTCGTCGATTTCATTCTGAAGCTTGTCAATCTTTTCTTTGATTTTCAAAGGATCAATCAATTCGATATTATATTGTTTCATGTAGGTATCAGTAATATTTTTGATATCATCGATCGATGTTTTATTAGCAGAATCACGTCCAAATGTAGT